>OHHK01000113.1_pt1 | contig 70663 bp, 81 predicted proteins | sample 1568111 | NCBI WGS metagenome assembly OHHK01 (sample SAMEA3879562, study PRJEB24766) | human gut metagenome | biome: human-associated habitat; feature: feces | place: USA | collected 1985/1987 | reverse complement strand
TTCAATCTTATGTTTGCGGATGACTGCCTAACTTAGTTTTCGGACAGTCTGCCCCACTAATTCCTGAGTTTAGAAAATGTATCTTCTTTTCTATACTAGGAAATTGTTGTATTACCCAGTTCTTATATTGCTCTGATACCGGGAGGACTAAATCTACCGATTCCAAAAATTCCTTCTCGAAATCTAATATTTTCTGTTTAACATCCAACTTATTAACTTTTGTTTCATAAGTTGCACAACCATGCATTAAATAAATTGTTTTTCTACGCAAAAATTTACACAAAGAAAGCCAGAACTGATTCTTTCCAAATCCGCTGAAAACAACAATATCGCTGCTGATTATTTTGCAGAAAATCTCTATTCTTTTCATAATTCGTCCTGTTTGCTCTATATGTAAAAGATCATGTATACTGTTTTCAATCAAACATCTGTTTACATTGTCAGGACCTGCGTTGTTCTTATAACTTCCAAGTAAAAAAACTTTTATTTCTTTCTCTTTCATATCTATCTCTCAATATATTTCTTTAAATAATCCATACTTATCTCACGTTGTTCCTTTACTGACTTTAACACGCTTGTACGTTTCTTATATTCTCTATATACCTTGTCAAGTTTACTAAAATCCGTAATTACGTGATTTTCCGCACCTATCTTTTTCACTAAATCGCCCAATTTATTCTTATTACTTTCACGATACAATACTGCAAAATGTCCATTGAATTTTTCAGAAAAAATTGTCCCATGAAAGGTATCTGTTATAATAAAATCCGCATTTTGAAAAATCTTCAACATCTCAAAGGGAGAAACAGCCACATAATTCTTGAGCCACATTTGCGGTGCACCCAGAGCAATAGGTTCTAATTCCTTTTCCTTACAAAAACGCAAAATATCTTTAATCTCTTTTTTATCATGTATTCTATTATAATAAGAATAAATAATACAATATCTCTTTGGCAGTTCTACCGTAATACTTGTTCGATCAAGCTCGTCCTGAAAATCTCCTACCCATACCGGATCCAGATGGCTTTCAACCGGATCTGAAGTAAGCTGTTCAATAAACTCTTTTGTATTCACATCTCTCGCTGAAAAGCCAGAAACTTTTTTAAAAGCATTTTTTATAATTTCAACCATTTCTGGATTAAGTTGATTATATTTTGTAGCTCCGCAAGAAGCTGCATAGGTGATAACTTCATCTGCCTGTCTTACATTACCAAATAACTGACTGGTAAATCCCCATGTCGAAGGAGCCATACAATTAAACACTTCATCACTGCCAATGACGCATAAATCATATTGCTCTTCATTATCTTCATTTTTTATACCTAATATATTTTTTCTAAACTTCTCAAAATACAAATCTTGCTCGTTGGCAATTTTCCGAATCTTAATGCGATTGAGTGCATATCTGTCAACTTTTTTCAGTTTGGATAAAATCCCATTATTTTTCTCAATTTCCTTACCAAATTGCAGTCTTTCTCCAACTACCTTATCATCTTCTTCCTTTTTTTCAATGTCTATAAAATGTACTTCTGCTCCCATACATTCCAACATTTTTTTTAAAGAATAACTCTGCAATAAAGAACCAAAATTTGGAACTCTTTGCATAGACAACACACAAACCTTTTTCAAAACATCAACTCCTATTTTACACGATTTAAAAATGCTTCCATATTCCCGAACATTTTTTCATTCTTTGCAAATACTTCATCTGTTTGTTTACGATTTCCCACTAAATTTTGCATATGTTCCCAACACTCCGGTAACTTATCATTACCATCTGAAAACAACCAGAAAAACTCATGCAACGCCTTATCGTCTGGTTCTTTTCCATAATGTTCTCGATATAGTTGCACTAACTCTGTTGCTTCTTCTAACTGAGCTTTTTTTCTTTTTTCATAATACTGATCCAAGGACATGACTACTCTTGCCGGATTTCCTGCAACAACACAATTATCTGGTACATCTTTATTTACCAGACTGTTTGCCCCAATGATTACATTATTTCCAATGTGAACGCCTTTTAATATTGTAGATTTCATTCCGATAAAAACATTATTTCCTATTTTGACCCCCCCCGACGATCCGAGGACTTCCCCATATACTCCTTTTAAAACAGACCAGTCATATCCATGGGTTAAAATTGTAACGCCTTCCGTAATCTGAACATCATTACCTATTTCAATGAGCCAAGGACGAGTAATATCGATTGTTGTTTTTGAGGGAACGTAAATATTTACTCTCTCCCCTATTTTCATTCCCTGCTGGCGTAACCAATTAGTATAGGTTTCTGAACTATATTTTTCCTTATAAATTACTTTCTTTATAAACTCCTTCAACATCTTTTCTCTCTCCCTTAAAAACTATTCCTGCTATTGCAATGGCAAAAAAAGCAATATACCCATAGTCTGCTTTTAATAAAGAATTATAAAATACAGAAATAATACAAACAATACACATAATTATGCAAATCACTATCAATGATTTTTTTTCTTTATGAACTTTTCCATAACACTTAAATGAATACACAAAGGAAGTACAAAGAATCATTAAATAAGTTATAATGCCCGCATATCCCGTCTCCAGAAAAATCCACTGGTTTGTGAACCACCTGTAATTAAAACTTCCATATTCCCTATAAAACTCGCTACAAAAAATAGGAATAGTTGAATATTCACAATTTCCAAATCCATATCCCAATAAATTGCATATTAAATCATCTTTAAAAAAAATTCTTTTTATATCCGAAAAAGCATTTAAACGACTAATATTATATCCTCCGCCAGTAGAATTTCCTTCTTCTAAAAGTGCTTCGATTGACAACGTTACATATGGAAATAATTCTTTGTAAATATCTATAGCAAGGAAAAACAGTACAACCAAACCAAACATTATCATAGTTTTTCTCATAATATTTCTATTTAAGAACAAATTAACTATAATAATAATTAATGCCATTACAAAAAAAACTCTAATCTCTGCCAGAACTGATATGAAACTTGTACTCACTAAAACAAATACCATTCTAAACATGGAATATTCTTTAGAAATGAATTTTGATATTGCATATGCCAATAATATGACACTATATACTAATAATCCTGCATTACCTCCATGCCCAAATATTCCTCCCAACGAATCTTGTTTTAATCCTAAGCCAAAAAATTGATATAATACCAGTAAAAAATTAATCCACTGTAACCAATAAAAAATTTCAAATATCTTATCTAAATCATCTTTATCCAAAAATAAAACACATGCCCAGAAAAAAACAAAAAATCTATATGTATTTCTCACTGCCCATAAAACCAAATTTAAAGGAACAAAATTGATAACAATCGTTATAATATTAACGACCGAAAAAAGAATCATTGCAATAAAAATCGTGTTCATTCCAAAAAAACTAATCTTATTCAAAAAATCTTTTCTTTTTAATAGTAAAAGAAACAAAATGATAACAATAACATCATTCATATAGCGAATTACACCAGGTATTCCAAAATCATCAGTTAGCGTTCCCATTACTAATGTCAATATCAACACAAAATATATAAGATTTTTTGTATTGATTCTAATTTGTCCAACTCTTAAAATCACTATTTTATCCTCATACTCTTTTTCTTTGCCACATACATTAATTTAACTACTGAATAAATTTTAAATTTGACAACATACTTAAAAAATATTCCTTTTAATGTACTATTGTGCAAATTCAAATTTCTCAGTTCTTGCCGAAATTCATTGTCCGAAAACATTTTTATAATTCTTGCTTTATTAATAGCCGGAGCACATAATTCAATGATATAACAACAATAAATAGATTCTAACCAGAAATTTTTTAACCTATATGTAGTAATATTATTTAAATTACCTGTCAATTCAAGCTCTTCTTTATATCTTTTATATAAATTACATTTTCTTTCATATGAATCACTTTTAAAAGACATAGACAAGGATGAATCTCTGGTATCATAATTATACACTTTTTCATGAGTCACCTGAAAACAGTCTGCTCTGCATAAACAGCAAATATTAAACAGCCAATCTTCATTCAACACAATTCTCTCAGATTCAAAATGTAATTTATTTTTCTTTAAAAAAGAACTTTTATATATACACATACATGCTGATAACTGCACCGGAAGATTTACCTGATTAAAAGCTTTTTCTTCTGCTATAGAATCCGGCAAAATTAAATTTTGTATTTCTTTTCTGTAATAAAGACCTTCCTCAAACTTTGCTGTTCCTTCGCCAACAATCTTATTATCCTTTATTTTTCTATATCCATATGTAATGATATCCGGATTATTATTTTTAACTCTTTTGTACAATATATCATAGGTTTCTTCTTCCATCCAATCATCCGAATCAACAAATGCTATGTATTCTCCAGTAGCATATTTCATTCCTTCGTTTCTTGCACTTGCTAGTCCACCATTTTTTTTATGGACTACTCTGATAATCTCATTATACTTTGCTGCATACTCATCACATTTTACTCCTGAAGAGTCTACTGAACCATCATCTACTAAAATAATTTCCAAATTTTTATATGTCTGTCCTAACAGTGACTCAAGACATCTATCGATATATTTTTCAACATTATAAACTGGAACAATTACCGATATCCATGGTTTCATCGTTCTACTCCTTTTCTAACAATAACACCATTATTGTAGTAACTTTTTATGCTCTTTCAATTCTTCTTCTGAAAATCTACTTTTTAAACGTTTAGCTGGCACACCAGCATAAATTCCATAAGGCTCTGTACTTTTCGTCACTACTGCCCCCCCACCTATCACACAACCTTCAGCAATCGTAACTCCTTTAAGGATAGTTACATTGGCTCCAATCCATACATCTTTTTCTATTGTAACGTCCTGGTCATCTTCTTTATCTTTCTCATTTACCGTAACATCTGCCATATATTTCCCTACGATATCTATTTTATGATTCCCAGTAATAATGCTCAATCCTGGTCCGACAATCACTTTGTCTTTTATAAAAATCTTTGCACCTGTCGTCCATAACAAACTACGGGGTCCTATCGCAACATCATTTCCAACGTAAACATTTTCGTTTCCCTTAATATCGCTTTTCTCTGCAATATGTACATTTTTACCACAACTTCCTAAAGAACATTTAATAACACTCTCTCGGAAGACTTTATAAAAAACTTTCCGAACAAATTCCTCTATTTTAAATATGATACATCCAATTTTATTCATTTGAATCATTCTCCCAAAACATTCTCATATAATTTGCATACCTTCTCCAAGTGTTTCTCTAAGGAATACTTTTCGTCTGCTTTTTCAATACCTTCTTTTCCCATATCATAAATCAGTTCATTATTACTGATAAGTTTCAGTATCGCTTTAACAAAACCATCTATATTTCCCGGTTCTGTCATATAGCCATTTTTACCATCTTCAACAAGTTGTGGAATTCCTCCGACATTGGTGGTAATTATAGGTAATCCATATCCCATCGCTTCTAAAATAGACATAGGCATTGCTTCCGTATATGATGGCAAAAAGAAAATATCTGCATCTTTAAGAAGATTTTCTTTCTCTTTCTGTTTAACCCAGCCCGGAAATGAGAAGTATTGAGAAATCTTCTTTTCTTCTATGATATTCTGTAGCTTTTCTATCTCTCCACTTCCTGCTAAAATAAATTTGACATTAGTATTTTGTTCAATAACCTTTTCTGCAATATACGGAATATCAAAGCAACCTTTAAGTTCTGTAATAAATCCTAAAAAAAGAATCGTTTTATCTTGATGATTCTTCTTTTTCAAGCATTCTTTATGTATAGTACTATAATTCTCTATTACAGCCTTCGGAGTTTTTGTTTTCACAATCTCTAATTTCTTTTTCCATTCTTCAGACAGCACTACCAAATACCTGCATTTATTAAAACAATTCTCTACTATTTTTTTCTTTTTCTCACTCGCATTAATATATAAATTAGCAATTTCTGAACCATGTATATGATTGATTATAGGAATATTAAAAATGCTTGCCATATAAACAAATGGTAATTTTCTATAAAAACTTCCACCAAAGGAAGAATGTATATGTACAAGGTCTGGCTTATTTATTACCATTTCCTTGAAAAAGGAAAAATACGCCCCGATAGCCTTGAAAATTTTTTGTAGTTTATTGCCATCACAATAAGATTCGATATATTTTACATTATACTGTTTTTCTAATTCAGAACCTCTATAACCACTTACAACCGTAGCAATTCCGCCCTTTGCAGAAAAACTAGGTACTACCATACACACTTTCTTTTTCATTACTCAACACCTTTATCTCTAAACAAATACCATAAAAACTTGCTATTTGTTACAAAATACCTCTTAAATAGTCTTTTCGGCTCTTTCATAAAACGATAAAACCATTCAAGTCCATGATCTTGCATCCACTGAGGTGCTCTTGGAATAACTCCAGAGATTACGTTCAAAGCTCCTCCTACAGCCACCCATACCGCATTAGAGCGTCCCGATAATTTATTGCAAAATATTTCCTGTCTTGGCGCTCCTAAAGCTACCCAAACAAAGTCTGCTTCAGATTTATTAATTCTTTCAAGTAATTCGTCTTCTTCTTGTTCAGAAAGAGGTCTGAATACAGAAGGTTCAACACCTACAATTTTTAAATTCGGATATGTCTTTTTTACTACAGAAATAAAGCTATCTAAATTTTCTTGTGTAGTACCATAGAAGTAGTGTTTCATATCTGTATTTTCTGTTCTTTTTAACACTTCTTCAAGAAAATCTGGGCCAGTTACCCTTCCCATTGAGTTTTTTCCACGTTTGTTCCCAACCACTGATAATGGCTTACCATCCGGAAGGGTCATAAAAGAAGAATTTTGAACTTTTCGGTAATTTTCATCTTCATGTGCCGTTACTGTCGTATGTACATTAGCAGCACAGATATAATTTCCTCTTGCCAATTCAAAATTATCAAATAAATATTTTTGAGCCGAATTAAAATTTACTACAGATATATCAACACCAATTATTTTTATTCTTTCTACTTTTTGCATCCTAAAACTTTCTCCAAACCATCTTGTTCACAACACCTGTATAACTCTGGATAATCTTTACCACTTTTGAACTTACATTTTCTTCTACATAATCCGGTACCGGAATCCCATAATTTCCATCCAAGTTCATCTGAACCGCTGTATCAACTGCCTGTAAAAGACTAACTTCATCAATACCTGCAAGCACGAAGCAAGCCTTATCCAGTGCTTCCGGACGTTCCGTTGATGTTCTGATACAAACTGCCGGGAACGGATGGCCCACACTTGTAAAGAAACTACTTTCTTCTGGAAGTGTTCCAGAATCAGATACCACAGCAAACGCATTCATCTGTAAGTGGTTGTAATCGTGAAATCCTAATGGTTCATGCTGAATTACCCTTTCATCAAGTTTAAATCCAGATGCAGCTAAACGATTTCTGGAACGTGGGTGACAAGAATATAAAATAGGCATATTATATTTCTCTGCCATCTTATTGATTGCGGTAAAAAGCGACATGAAATTTTTCTCTGTATCAATATTCTCTTCTCTGTGTGCCGATAATAAAATATACTTATGTGCTTCTAATCCCAATTTATCCAATATATCTGACTTTTCGATTTCTGGGAGATTTTGATGGAGTACCTCTGCCATTGGAGATCCGGTAACATATACTCTCTCTTTCGGCAATCCACATTCGTGCAGATATTTTCTCGCATGTTCGGAATATGCAAGATTTACATCTGAAATAATATCCACGATTCTTCGGTTCGTTTCCTCTGGCAAGCACTCATCTTTACATCTATTTCCTGCTTCCATATGGAAGATTGGAATATGCAAGCGTTTCGCTGCTATTGCAGACAGACAGCTATTGGTATCTCCGAGAATCAACAACGCATCTGGTTTGATTTGATTCATCAATTTATAGGAGCAGTTAATGATATTTCCAACTGTTGCTCCCAGATCATCCCCTACTGCATCCATATAAACTTCTGGCTTCTCAATTTTAAGGTTTTCAAAAAAAATACCGTTCAGGTTATAATCATAGTTCTGACCTGTATGTGCTAAAACTACATCAAAATATTTACGGCATTTATTGATAACTGCCGCCAGACGAATAATCTCCGGGCGTGTGCCTACAATAATCAATAATTTTAACTTTCCATTATCCTGAAATTTGATATCTGAATAATCTGTTCTGATTTCCATTCTATTCATTCTCCCTTCTTATACTGGTTCAAAAAATGTATCAGGTTTTTCAGGATTGAATATTTCATTACAAGTCATAACTGTAACCAAATTTTCTGTCTCACTTAAATTAATGATATTATGTGTCCACCCCGGAATCATATGAATCGCTTCAATTTTATCCCCTGTTACTTCAAACTCTACTATTTCTCCTGTATGAATGTTTCGCTCCTGAATCAATCCATGACCTGCTACTACAATAAAAATCTCCCATTTTGAATTATGCCAGTGCTGTCCTTTTGTAATCCCCGGTCTGCTAATATTGATGCTTACCTGACCGCAATCTGCGGTATGCACCAGTTCTGTAAAGCTACCTCTCTCATCACAATTCATCTTCAGCTCATATTTAAATTTATCTGTTGGTAAATATGTCAAATATAAACTATACAATTTCTTTGCAAAAGAACCTTGCGGCATCTTAGGCATCATTAAAGTTTTTGGCTGCTCCTTAAACTGTTCCAGTAAATCTACAATTTCCCCTAATGTAACCTTGTGTGTTACAGGCACATAGCAATACCGGCCATTCGCATCTGCTACCGTTTCTACACCATCAAATCCACAATGTTCTTCCTTACCTTCCAGTAAATCAAACATTCCTTCTACAAGATCATCAATATATAGCAATTCCAATTCTGTACTACGATCATTGACAGTAAACTGTTCATCATTTGCTACTGCCCAACAAAATGTAGATACCGCAGAATTATATTTTGGTCTGCTGTGTCCCATCAAATTTGGGAAACGATATACAGCTACTTTGGCACCTGTTTCCTCTGCATAGGTAAAAAACAATTCTTCTCCCGCTTTTTTAGAACGTCCATATTCAGAGTTTCCAAATCTGCCTGCCAACGTTGCCTGAATGGAAGAACTGAGCATAATCGTTGCTTTGTTTTCATATTTCTTTAACAGATTCAATAAATCAGAAGCAAAGCCAAAATTCCCTTTCATAAAATCTTCTGGATCTTCAGGTCTATTTACACCAGCTAGGTTAAATACAAAATCTGCCTTTTTACAATATTCTTCTAATTCTTCATATGTAGATTCCAAATCATATTCATAGATTTCTTCAATTTTAAGATTTGGACGTGTCCTGTTTTTATTTTCTTTTATGTTTTTCAGGTTCGCTACAAGAGCAGTTCCAACCATGCCCTTAGCCCCTGTTACAAGTATATTCATTTTCCATTCCTTCCTGAGCCTCTTTCACTCATTTCGTAACCCCGTCATCTATTATTTGGTCTTCTTCTATGACTGTTTCATTACTAATCGTACACGTACTGCCAATTTTCACTCTCTTCCCAATATGTGCCATTGTTCTCACAACAGAATTTGAATAAATCAGGGTATAATCATCTACTGTTCCATCATGATGTATTTCCACACCCGGATTCAACAAAACTCCATTTCCAACCTTTGCACCGTTCTGAATACACACATTATTTAAGAATACACAGCCCTTTCCAACCTTTGCAAAAGGACTGATATATGCAGATTTACAAATGATATTCGGGAAATCGTAACCAATTTCTTCTGCTTTTTTATAGACATTTTCACGAAATTTATTGTTTCCGATTGAAACAACAAGTTTCTTATAGTCACGAATCAATGTTGGTAAATCCTCTATATGACCGACAATCTTTATGCCACAAACTTCCGTTCCAACCGCATACCCGTCATCTACAAAATTCACATCATATTGCTGTTCTATAGCATGTTCCATAACAACTCTGCCAAAACCACCAGCACCTACTAATAATAACTTTTCCATCATCTTAATTATGTCTAATACCTTCCAGCTCTTCTTTTACGTAATCAGTTGTAAGAATCTTCTTCACAGTTCCTTCTACATCAAGCCTCGTTGTGTTATGGCTGGTATAAGATTCGTCTGCCATAGTATGAACCTCACCATTTACAACAAACTTATCATAATTCAGGTCACGACTGTCTGCTGCAACACGATAGTAACCACCCATGTCTTCTGCTCTAAGTCTTTCTTCTTTTGTCATCAATGTTTCATATAATTTTTCACCATGACGTGTACCAATGATATTTGTTCCTGTATCACCAAATAACTGCTGTACAGCTTTTGCCAAATCTCCAATAGTAGAAGCGTCCGCTTTCTGAATAAATAAATCTCCAGGATTTGCATGTTCAAACGCAAAACGAACCAGTTCTACTGCTTCATCAAGATTCATTAAGAAACGGGTCATGTTCGGATCTGTAATAGTAATCGGTTTTCCATTTTTAATCTGATCGATAAACAGCGGGATTACAGAACCACGAGAACACATAACATTACCATATCTGGTACAGCAAATAACAGTTCCTCCACGTTTTGCAGCTACTCTGGCATTTGCAAAAATAACGTGTTCCATCATTGCCTTGGAAATTCCCATTGCATTGATCGGATACGCTGCTTTATCTGTTGACAGACAAACTACCCGTTTTACTCCTGCTTCGATTGCAGCATGGAGTACGTTATCCGTACCTTCGATATTTGTTCTTACTGCTTCCATTGGAAAGAATTCACAAGATGGTACCTGCTTTAAAGCCGCTGCATGGAAAATATAATCTACGCCCGGCATTGCATCTCTTACAGACTGGATGTTACGGACATCCCCCACATAAAACTGTACCTTATTCGCATGTTCTGGATACTTCGCCTGAAGTTCATGCCGCATATCGTCCTGTTTCTTTTCATCACGAGAAAAAATACGAATTTCTCCAATATCTGTTGTTAAAAAATGCTTTAATACTGTATTTCCAAAAGAACCTGTACCACCTGTAATCATTAAAGTTTTTCCTGTAAATGCTGACATTTCTGTTCCTCCTATTAAATCAATTCTCTATATATTCATTCCTTTGTAGGCTATCAAACAAAATTACATAGAACCATCCTTCTTCAAAACAACAGCTACCGTCTTAAGTAAAATTCTAAAATCCAATCCCATACTCCAATTTCGTATATATTCTGTGTCTAACTTTACTACTTCTTCAAAATCAGTGATGTCACTTCTTCCACTTACCTGCCACATTCCCGTAATCCCCGGCTTCATGGCAATTCGTGAACGATGATGTGGTGAATACTCCGAGAATTCAGATTTTAGGATCGGCCTGTAGCCTACGCAACTCATAGACCCCATTAATACGTTGAAAAATTGCGGAAATTCGTCAAGTGATGTTGATCTGATGAATTGACCTATTCCAGTCTTTTTTGTTCCATCAGGCAGAATCTTATTTCCAATAATTCTTGGATCAAAGTCCATCTTGAACATCAGGTTGCTGCTCATCTTGTTTTCTTTCATCAGTTCCGCTTTTCTTTCTTCCGCATCCATATACATACTGCGGAATTTATACATCTTAAACGTCTTACCGTTCTTACCTACCCTCTCCTGGGAAAAGAAGATAGGCCCCGGTGAACTGATATAAATTGCCGGTGCAAGGAAGATAAATATGATACCCGTCGCAACACATCCTACCAGACCTGCGATAATGTCTATTGTCCTCTTCATAAACGCCTGTTTCATTGTCATAACATTAATGCTGGTTGTTAAAACAGTATATTCCCCGACTTTTCCAACAGTCTGTTTCCCCATTGCACTATCCGTTATTTTTGCAAGGTTCAGATGTACGGTCAGTCCCATCTCAGAGCATCTCTCAACCAATTCTTTCGGATATGGTGCAGATTTCTCCAAATTGATAAATACCTCATCTACCCATTCCTGAAGCAAAAACTCCGCTGCATTCTCTGCATTGGAAACAACCGGTATCCCTTCAATGCTTTCTCCGGTCATATCTTTATCTGTAATGATGACACCATTGATCTGCCACATTTCATAATTGTGTTCTTTCACATTCTTCACAACTTCTTCTGCAATGTTGCTCGTTGTAACAATGATTAGGGAACTGTCACCACCTGTTTTCATTCTATGTTTTAAATATCGTTTCCACAAAATACGTGCGCCGTAGGCAAAGACAGCATAAAAAACGCCCATTAAATAAAACGCAGCTCTGGAATATTTATTTCCTTCCTGTACGCTGAGCAAATACAGACTTCCCACCAATATCAGCATCACCGCCTGTTTTATGGAAGAAACAAGTTCTATGTAATAGCCTCTTTTTAACACGTTCTTATAAGACTCAAACAGAAATATAACAGCTATATCTGCCAGTTCTATAAAGATTGCCATATTTCGATATATTGGTACACTGTAGGGATTCCATTCTCCCATCCGACACACATAGGAAAAATAGAATGCAAGCTGAATACACAGTAAGTCCAATAAGATAAAGTCAACATGTTTTACCCAACCACTTGAATTTTTCCGATACATTGATATCCTCCAACCTCAAACTTAATATTTTTCTTTTCGTTTTTCCGTTGCCATGAAGCTGATCAAAAACCAGACGCTTCATCCCGCTGCAAAAGTTCCGAACACGCTAAATAGCCTGTAAATGGTCTTCTTCTAACATTTGCAGGCTGAATATGATATTTTCAACAGTATTGGATGCTTATTGCAAATTCTGTGTGGATGTTTTATCATATCCAATAAAACTTTATTCAGTTTAGCAGTAACTTTCCCGTTCATAGTTCCACAAAGCACTTGCATTTTGCCCCCCCCCACAAAAATCCGGGAACGCAAAAAACTGCCTGTTTTCAGGCGCAGTCATATATTTCTGTGAATTTTTCATATTTCTCCTTCCAGCTTCTCCTTATCACATAAATTGTAATAATTATGCAGTCTGTTTTTCCTGCCACAGAAAAAGCTTCTGCCGTAAGGCTGATACGCTGTCACAAAACCTGTAATATATTATATATTTTAACATAGCATATCTTGTATGTAAAGTTGAAAAAAAGACTGAATTGGTCTAAATCTATGCCTCCTTTATGACAGATATCAACATTTTCATACTAAAATCATCTGATTTTAACATAAATTTCCTCTTTCTTTATTTCTGAAAAATCAGTAAAATACATTCTTACGGAACATTTATTATCTGCGGAAAACAGACTGCATAATACAGTTTTTCCCGATAAATACAAAAAGCACAGGAATCTGATATAATTCCTGTGCCTGAAAATATTTTTATTCCAGCTCTCAGAAAAGAGACTTTTTATTTATCTCTCCAGATAATTCTGCCCTTGGACAGATCATACGGAGAAAGCTCGATTGTTACTTTATCTCCCGGAAGGATACGGATAAAATTCATACGAAGCTTACCGCTGATATGAGCGAGAACCACATGTTTGTTCTCCAGCTCTACCTTAAACATTGCGTTTGGAAGCTTTTCCAGTACAGTTCCTTCTACTTCAATCACATCTGCTTTTGACATCCTTAACCTCCTGTGTCATCTGTCATTTTGTAAGAGTCAGAATTTCCGGTTCGCCGTCTGTGATCAGAACGGTGTTTTCATAATGAGCGGAAAGAGATCCGTCCATTGTGACAACTGTCCAGTCATCGTCCTCCCAGGCCACGTCTGCGCGGCCAATATTGATCATCGGTTCAATTGCCAGAGTCATGCCCGGCATCAGCTTGATCCCACGGCGCTTCTGAGGAAAGTTTGGTATCTGGGGATCCTCATGAAGATGAGTTCCGATTCCGTGTCCAACCAGATCACGCACAATACCATAATTATATTTTGCTGCATAAGCTCCGATTGCCTTGGAAATATCATTCAGGTGATTTCCTGCCTTTGCAAATTTAATGCCTTCAAAGAAGCTCTGCTTTGTTACTTCCATAAGCTGACGGGCTTCCGGAGAAACTTCTCCTACTGCATAGGTACGGGCTGCATCAGAATGATATCCCTGATAGATCAGTCCCGCGTCGATCTTTACAAGATCTCCTTCCTGAATGATTTTCTTTTTGGACGGGATTCCGTGTACCACCTCATCATTGATGCTGATACAGAAAGATCCCGGAAATCCGTTATAATTCAGAAAATTCGGAGTACAGCCCAGAGAGCGGATCATTTCCTCTCCGATACGGTCCAGTTCCTTGGTGCTGATTCCCGGTCTGATATGAGCAGCCAGTTCATTGTGGACCTTTTCCAGTAAATGACCGGCATGTCTCATAAGCTCTATTTCATGTTCTGACTTAATTGAAACTGACATTTTTTATTCTCCTAAAACTCCCACGATTTCCTGGAATACTTCATCCAGAGAACGTGTTCCGTCTACTGTTTTTAATACACCCTGCTCTGTATAGTAATCGATCAGAGGCTGTGTCTGCTCGTGGTATACGTTCAGACGCTTCTGAACAGTTTCCGGCTGGTCATCGTCACGAAGAACCAGTTTCTCTCCGCAGGTATCGCATACGCCTTCTGTCTTGGGAGCCGCATAAACAAGATGATAGGTAGCTCCGCATTTCAGGCAGGCGCGTCTTCCGCCCATACGGTTTACGATGTTTTCATCCGGAACATCCACATCAATGGCAAAGTCGATCTTGCTTCCCAGTTTCTCAAGAGCCTCTGTCAGACATTCTGCCTGAGGAATGGTTCTCGGAAAACCGTCAAGAACATAGCCGTTCTTTGCATCATCCTGCTGGATTCTGTCTACTACAAGATCACAGGTCAGTTCATCAGGTACAAGAAGCCCCTGATCCATATAGGTTTTTGCTTTTTTGCCAAGCTCCGTGCCGTTTTTGATGTTTGCACGGAAAATGTCTCCTGTGGAAATATGGGGAATTCCATATTTCTCAGCAATTTTTTTTGCCTGAGTTCCTTTTCCGGCACCCGGCGCACCCAGCATAATAATCCTCATAATCATACCCTCCTTATATTCCAGGACAAACAGGCAGCAATAAGGCGCTGTCCTGATTTATCCCTGATAACTTAAAATGGCTGCAGCATGCAGAAGCACACCGCAACCTTCATTTCCTGTGCACAACTTCATTGCTGACAATAAATTTGCGCACTAGTTAGCCAGAAAGCCTTTATAGTTGCGGACAAGCAACTGAGATTCAATCTGTTTCACAGTCTCAAGGACAACACCTACAACGATAATAAGTGAGGTTCCTCCAAAGGAAACCTGAGCCTTAAAGATACCGTTAAAGAAGAACGGAATAACTGCCACGATGATCAGGCCAACTGCGCCTATAAATATAATGTAAGTCAGGAGTTTCTCCAGATAATCGGATGTTGGTTTACCCGGACGGATACCCGGAATAAAGCCACCCTGTTTCTTGATATTATCTGCAACTTCCAGTGGATTAAAGGTAATGGAAGTATAGAAATATGCAAAGAATACACAGAGAACAATATATACGATCAGGCCCCAGCTGTATTTCAGCTGAGACGGATCACACCAGTTACTGGAAGACAGCCCCTTCAAAATTTCACTTCCGATTCCTGTACCATTTGCTTTGCCTGCAAACTGAGCGATCAGTCCCGGGAAAGACATAATGGAAGAAGCAAAAATGATCGGGATAACTCCGGCAGTGTTTACTTTCAGAGGAATATGGTTTGTCTGACCGCCAACAAGCTTTCTTCCAACCATCTTCTTGGAATACTGTACCGGAATTCTTCTTTCAGCTCCGTTGAGAATAAGAACAAATACCACTACCACAAGAATAACTGCAAGAATGATCACACCTGCAAGCATTCCCTTGGCAATTGTTTTGCCTTTAATAAAGTTCTCATACAGAGTTACCATATCACTTGGGATTCTGGACACAATATTTACTGCAAGTACAATAGAAATACCGTTTCCGATTCCTTTTTCTGTGATACGCTCACCAATCCACATCAGCATAGCAGATCCTGCTGTCAGAGATACTACTACAACAATACCCTTAAGAATGTTCATGTCCTGAACAATGTTTCCTCTTGCAAAACCGATTGTCATTGCAATAGACTCAAACAGAGCAAGACCAACCGTTACATAACGGGTAATTGCTGTCATCTTCTTTCTTCCCTCTTCACCGTCTCTGTGCATTTCTTCCAGAGCAGGGATGGCAATTGTAAGAAGCTGAATGATAATGGATGATGTAATATATGGTGTAATGTTCAGAGCAAATATAGACATACTCTCAAAGGAGCCGCCGGTGAACGCATCAAAGAAGTTAAATGCGTCCCCGGTGTTGCTCTGAAACCACTGTCTGAATACGTCGCTGTCCACACCCGGAACAGGAAGCTGAGATCCGATTCGGATGACAAAGATCATTCCGATCACGTAAAACAGCTTACGACGCATCTCTTTTACTCTAAAGAGACTTTTGAGAGTTTCAAACATTAAATCACCTCTACTGTACCACCAGCAGCTTCAATTTTAGCTTTTGCGGTCTCGCTGACAGCGTTCACTTTTACGTTAAGTTTCTTAGTCAGCTCACCGTTTCCAAGAATCTTTACACCGTCGCCGATTTTGGAAATTGCGCGGCTTTCCAGCAGACTCTCAGCTGTAACCTCTGCTCCGTCCTCAAAACGATTCAGAACGTCAACATTGATTGCAATGATCTCTTTGGAGTTTCTGTTTTTGAAGCCTCTCTTCGGAAGACGTCTGTATAAAGGCATCTGTCCACCTTCAAATCCCGGTTTCTTGTGTCCGGAACGTGCTAACTGTCCTTTATGTCCTTTTCCGGCTGTCTTTCCGTTTCCGGAACCATGTCCACGGCCTCTTCTGAAGTTATCACTGTGCTTGGAACCTTCTGCAGGTCTCAGGTTTGATAAATCCATGTTTGGCACCTCCTTTTATTATCTATACTGTGTAGAATTACTCTTCAACTTTTACCAGATGCTGAACCTGTTTGATCATTCCTCTTGTTGCAGCATTATCCGGCATTTCAACTGTTTTATGCATTTTTGTAAGTCCCATAGCAACTACAGTCTTTTTGTGTTTCGGAACTGCACCGATTGGAGACTTTACTAATGTAACCTTAATTGTATCTGCCATTTTTCGTTTCCTCCTTATGCCAGAATCTCATCTACAGATTTTCCGCGAAGTTTAGCAACTTCTTCCGGAGTCTTCAGCTGGCTGAGACCTTCGATGGTAGCCAGGACAACATTCTGTTTATTTCTGGAGCCCATACATTTTGTACGGATGTTCTTGATACCTGCAAGCTCGATTACGGCACGTGCCGGACCTCCGGCGATTACACCAGTACCTTCCGGAGCACGTTTCAGAAGCATCTCAGCGCTTCCGAATTTGCCTACGAAGTCATGTGTGATGGAACCGTTCTCGTCTCTTGCTACTGTTACCAGTTTTTTCATAGCATCTTCTTTTCCTTTGCGGATCGCTTCCGGAATTTCAGCTGCCTTTCCTAAACCTGCACCAACATGTCCGTTGCCGTCACCTACAACAACCAAAGCTGTGAAACGGAAGTTACGGCCACCTTTAACAACCTTGGTAACACGTTTGATTGACACTACTTTATCTTCTAATTCTAACTGACTAGCATCAATAAGATTATGTTTCATGTGTCTTTTTCCTCCCTTTTAGAATTTCAGTCCAGCTTCTCTTGCTGCGTCTGCTAATGCTTTAATTTTTCCGTGGTAAATGTAGCCTCCTCTGTCGAAAACTACGCTCTCGATACCTGCTTCAACTGCTTTCTTACCGATTACAGTTCCAAGATATGCTGCTGCTTTTACATCGTCTGTATGCTCAAGCTCTGCTTTTACATCTTTCTGAAGAGTAGAAGCTGATACTAAAGTTTTTCCCACGCTGTCATCAATAATCTGTGCATAGATATGCTTGTTGGAACGGAATACTGCCAGTCTTGGAGTAGTTGCTGTTCCATTCAGATGATGACGGAGTCTTCTATGTTTCTTTTCACGAATTTCCGCTCTGGATGCTTTCTTAATCATGTTCTCACTCTCCTTATTTATTTCTTACCGGTCTTACCGACTTTACGTCTGATCACTTCGTCAGCATATTTGATTCCCTTGCCCTTATATGGCTCCGGTCTTCTCTTATCTCTGATCTCTGCTGCAAACTGACCAACTTTTTCTTTGCTGATACCGGAAACAATGATCTTGTTTCCATCAACTTTGGACTCGATTCCTTCAGGATCTTCCATCTCTACCGGGTGAGAATATCCAAGAGAAAGCACAAGCTTTTTGCCCTGCTTCTGAGCTCTATAACCTACACCGTTTACCTCAAGCTCTTTTGTGTAGCCTTCGTTTACACCTGTTACCATGTTCTGGATAAGGCTTCTTGTTAAACCGTGCAAAGCTTTCATTTTTTTCAGATCGTTTGGTCTTGTAACAACTACATGACCATCTTCTACTTTGATTTCCATTTCTGTAGGAAGCGCTCTTTCAAGTGTTCCCTTTGGCCCTTTAACGGTCACTACATTGCCTGCCGCAACATTTACTTCAACGCCTGCAGGAATAGCTACCGGAAGTCTGCCGATACGTGACATAATATTGTCCTCCTTACTTAGATTGTCGGAGAGGAGATATCCTCCTCTCTGTTTTCAGTGTTTATATCTTTCTTTATTTCAAGATATCATAATTTTGCATTAAGGAAGTTCGATTCACTAAATTCAGCCGTCGTTTTCACTCGGCTTCATTAAGTTCCTTCGAACAACCTTCGTACTAAATTCATGCTGCGCCTGACGGCTTGCATTCATTAAGTACTCCAGGTTTACCATACGAATGCAAGAACTTCTCCGCCGACATGAAGCTTACGAGCCTCTTTGTCAGTGATAACGCCCTTGTTTGTGGAAATGATTGCGATTCCAAGTCCGCCAAGTACTCTCGGCAGCTCATCCTTGCCTGCGTATACACGAAGACCCGGTTTGGAAATTCTCTTCAGACCTGTGATGATCTTGTCGTTTTTAGTCTCACCGTATTTCAGTGTGATATGAAGTGTTTTGATAACACCGTCTTCTACTAAATCATACTTTGCAATATATCCCTCGTCAAGAAGAATATTTGCGATAGCAATTTTCATTTTGGATGCCGGAACATCTACTGTGTCATGTTTTGCAGTGTTAGCGTTACGGATTCTTGTAAGCATATCTGCAATCGGATCGCTCATTGTCATGTTAGTTTCCTCCTCTAATTTTCTTTTCAGACTTTACATGATATATTTTTTATAAAATAATTACCAGGATGCTTTCTTTACGCCCGGGATCTGACCTTTGTAAGCCAGTTCACGGAAGCAGATACGGCAGATACCGTATTTTCTCAAGTAAGCGTGCGGACGACCGCAAATTCTGCAGCGGCTGTATTCTCTTGTGGAGAATTTCTGTTTGCGCTGCTGTTTGATTTTCATTGCTGTTTTAGCCATTTAAATTCTCCTCCTTATTTAGCAAAAGGCATGTTGAACTGTGTCAGGAGCTCACGAGCTTCCTCGTCAGTCTTCGCTGTTGTAACGAAGATGATGTCCATACCTCTTACCTTGTCTACTTTATCGTACTCAACTTCAGGGAAGATCAGCTGCTCTTTGATACCAAGAGCGTAGTTTCCTCTGCCGTCGAATGCGTTCGGGTTAACACCACGGAAGTCACGTACACGAGGAAGTGCAAGGTTGATCAGACGATCAGCGAACTCGTACATCTTCTCTCCTCTTAATGTTACTTTACAGCCGATCGGCATACCCTCTCTGATTTTGAAGTTAGCCACAGATTTTTTAGCCTTTGTTGCAACGGCTTTCTGACCTGTGATAAGCTCCATATCTGCGATAGCAGCGTCGAGAAGCTTAGCGTTCTCCTTAGCTTCACCAACACCCATGTTGATAACGATTTTTTCGAGCTTCGGCACTTCCATAACGTTTTTGTATCCGAATTTTTTGGTCATGTTGTCCATGATCTCATTTTTGTAAAGTTCTTTTAATCTACTCACCTGTCATGCCTCCTCTCTTATTTATCGATAACCTCGCCTGTTGCTTTTGCAACACGGACTTTTTTGTCTCCGTCCATCTTGAATCCGACTCTGGTTGCTTTTCCGTCTACTACCAGCATCACGTTAGATACATGAAGAGCGGCTTCTTTCTTTGTGATTCCGCCTGCCTGGTTTGCTGCAGATGGTTTGCTGTGCTTAGTAACCATGTTGACGTTTTCAACGATCACGGTGTTGTCTTTTACGTTAACGGCAAGGACTTTGCCCTCTTTGCCTTTATCTTTTCCAGCGATTACTTTAACAGTGTCGCCTTTTTTAATCTTCATAGCTGACATTAGGCACCCTCCTATAATACTTCCGGAGCTAAGGAAACGATCTTCATGAATTTTTTCTCACGAAGCTCTCTGGCAACTGGTCCAAAGATACGAGTTCCTCTCGGAGTTAAATCGTCTTTAATGATTACGGCTGCATTTTCATCGAAACGGATGTAGGATCCGTCTTTACGACGAGCGCCTTTTTTGGAACGAACAACAACAGCTTTTACTACGTCACCTTTTTTAACAACGCCGCCTGGTGTTGCATCTTTAACAGTAGCAACGATAGTGTCGCCGATATTTGCATATCTTCTTGTAGAGCCACCCATAACACGAATACAAAGGATTTCTTTTGCACCAGTGTTATCGGCAACTTTTAATCTAGTTTCCTGCTGAATCATACTGGTTTCCTCCTTATTTAGCTTTCTCTACAATCTCAACCAGTCTCCATCTTTTGTCCTTGGACAGCGGTCTGGTTTCCATAACTTTTACGGTATCACCGATATTGCACTCATTCTGTTCATCATGAGCTTTTAATTTATATGTTCTCTTCACGATTTTTTTGTAAAGAGGATGTTTTACATGGTCTTCAATTGCAACTACGATGGTCTTGTCCATCTTATTGCTGACAACCTTACCCACACGGGTTTTTCTCAGATTTCTTTCCACGATTCTGTCCTCCTATATTCACTATTTCGCAGCGTTAGCCTGCTCAGTGATTACTGTCTGGATTCTGGCAATATTCTTACGAACCTCTTTGATCCGGCTTGTATTGTCTAATTGATTAGTTGCATTCTGAAATCTCAGGTTAAAAAGTTCTTTCTTAGCAGCTACTAATTCTTCGTTTAATTCTGCAGCTGATTTTGCTTTTAAATCTTCCACGAATTTATTAATTTTCACTGTTATCACCGCCTTCTAAGTCTGCACGAGAAACGATTTTACATTTACATGGTAACTTGTGCATTGCAAGACGTAATGCTTCACGGGCAACCTCTTCGGATACGCCTGCAATCTCAAACATTACACGTCCTGGCTTAACAACTGCTACCCAGTACTCCAGGGAACCTTTACCGGAACCCATACGTGTTTCTGCTGGTTTCGCTGTTACTGGTTTATCTGGGAAAATCTTAATCCAAACCTGTCCACCACGTTTGATATAACGTGTCATGGCAATACGGGCTGCCTCAATCTGGTTAGATCTGATCCAGCACGGTTCGGTAGCAACAAGACCGAATTCACCATAATTGATTTTGTTACCTCTAAGGGCTTTACCTCTCATGGAGCCACGGAATTGTTTACGACGTTTTACTCTTTTTGGCATTAACATTATTTATCGCTCCCTTCCTTAGTTCCTTTTGTGGGAAGTACTTCACCATTGTAGACCCAAGCTTTTACGCCAACTTTACCGTAAGTTGTGTCTGCCTCTGCGAAGCCATAGTCGATGTCAGCACGAAGTGTCTGAAGCGGAATAGTTCCTTCGCTGTAGAACTCTGTACGAGCCATATCAGCACCGCCAAGACGTCCGGATACAGATGTTTTGATTCCTTTTGCTCCGGCTTTCATTGTTCTCTGCATTGTAGATTTCATTGCACGACGGAAAGAAATACGGTTCTCAAGCTGAAGTGCGATGTTCTCTGCAACAAGCTGTGCATCTCTGTCCGGTCTTTTCACTTCTTTGATGTCAACGATCAGTTTTTTATCTGTATATTTCTGAAGCTCAGCTTTTACTTTTTCGATCTCAGATCCGCCTTTACCGATTACGATACCCGGTTTGGCAGTGTAGATGATGATCTTAACTCTGTCAGATGCTCTTTCGATCTCAATCTTGGAAACACCTGCGCTGTACAGTTTTTTCTTCAAAAATGTTCTGATATTGTAGTCTTCAACCAGATAATCTGCGAAGTCTGCTTCAGCATACCATCTGGAATCCCAATCCTTAATAATACCGACTCTAAGGCCATGTGGATTAACTTTCTGTCCCATGCTCTTCCTCCTTATCTTTCATCCAGCACGATGGTGATATGGCTTGTTCTCTTCTCGATTCTGTAAGCTCTACCCTGTGCTCTTGGCTGAATCCGCTTCATTGTAGGTCCTTTGTTTGCATAGCACTCTGCAATGTAGAGGTTTTCTGCGCTCATACCGTTGTTGTTCTCAGCGTTTGCGATTGCTGACTCAAGCAGCTTTTTGAGAACGCTGGAAGCATATCTCGGGTTATATGTGAGGATACCAAGTGCTGTCTGCACATCTTTGCCACGGATCGCATCTAATACATAGCATGCTTTCTGAACAGAAACTCTTGCATAAGATAATTTTGCAGACGGTCTTGTCTCTTTATTATTCTCATTTCTGGCTCTCTTAATCTGGCTTCTATGTCCCTTTGCCATTTTAAAGTGCCTCCTTTCTCGTAATCAATCATCTATGGGAATCACCGTGGCCACCCTTCACTGATGTCCGGTGACCAGGCGAATATTCTTATTTTATCTGTGAACTGCCGCTACAGTCTCACAAATTATCTGACACCGGATTTCTTCTCGTCTTTTCCGTGTCCTCTGTAAGTTCTTGTTGCAACGAACTCACCGAGTTTATGTCCTACCATATCCTCTGTAACGTATACCGGAACGTGCTTTCTTCCGTCATGGACAGCGATTGTATGTCCTACGAAGGAAGGGAAGATGGTGGAACGACGTGACCATGTTTTGATCACGGATTTATCGTTTGCAGCATTCATAGCGTCAACCTTTTTCAGCAGGCTTGCATCTGCGAAAGGTCCTTTTTTCAATGAACGAGACATTCTGTACCCTCCTTATTATTTCGCTAAAGCTTTTCCATCGCGTCTTCTTACGATGAGCTTGTTGGACTGTTTGTTTTTCTTTCTGGTCTTCAGACCAAGAGCAGGTTTGCCCCATGGTGTGCACGGACCCGGACGGCCGATACCGGTCTTTCCTTCACCACCACCGTGCGGATGGTCATTCGGGTTCATTACAGAACCACGAACTGTAGGTCTGATTCCCATGTGACGTTTACGTCCAGCTTTACCGATGTTTACAAGGTTGTGGTCACCGTTTCCAACTTCACCGATTGTTGCGCGGCATACAAGCGGAACCATTCTCATTTCACCTGACGGTAATCTTAATGTTGCATATTTGCCTTCTTTAGCCATTAACTGAGCGCCGTTTCCAGCAGAACGAACCATCTGTCCGCCCTTTCCAGGATGAAGCTCAATGTTGTGGATCATGGTACCAACCGGAATAAGTTCCAGCGGCAGGCAGTTACCAACACGGATTTCTGCCTCCGGTCCGTTCATAACCTTCTGTCCAACCTTAAGTCCTTCCGGAGCAAGGATGTAAGCTTTCTCGCCGTCTGCATAGCAGATCAGAGCGATGTTTGCTGTTCTGTTCGGATCGTACTCAATTGTTTTAACTGTTGCCGGGATACCATCTTTTCTTCTCTTGAAGTCGATGATTCTGTATTTTCTTCTGCTTCCGCCTCCGCGGTGTCTTACTGTGATCTTGCCCTGGTTGTTACGTCCGGCATTTTTCTTTAAAGACACTACTAAGGATTTCTCTGGGGTGCTTGTTGTGATCTCAGAGAAGTCAGAACCAGTCATATGTCTTCTTGACGGTGTATATGGGTTATAGGTCTTAATTCCCATGGTGTTTCTCCTTTCGAATTTGTTATCGTGCTTTCGTGCACATAGTCAGGCTATCGTTTTCGATTAAAGTCCCTCGAAGATCTCGATATCTTTGCTTTCCTCTGTGAGAGCTACGATTGCCTTTTTGGTCTTGGCTGTTTTTCCAACAACCATACCGCGGCGTTTCTTTTTACCATCGTTGTTCATGGTGTTTACGCTCTTAACTTTTGTTCCTTCAAACATCTTTTCAACAGCTTCTTTGATCTGAGCTTTGTTTGCTTCCGGATGTACGAGGAATGTATATTTTTTCTCACCCATGATGTTCATGGATTTCTCTGTAATCACAGGTTTCAGGATTACGTCATAATATTTGATATCTGCCATTATGCGTACACCTCCTCAATGGATGCTACTGCATCTTTAGTAACCACTACAGTATTGTGTTTCATAACATCATATACGTTCATAGTGTTTACAGTTGCAGTCTGTACATCAGCGATGTTTCTTGCGGAAAGTACTACGTTCTTATCATCAGAAGCTGTGATAACCAGAGCTTTCTCTGCTTTCAGGTTTGTAAGCACTCTCTGCATTTCTTTTGTCTTAACCTCTGCAAGTGCAAGGCTGTCAACAACTACCAGTTTATTATCCTGAACTTTAGAAGTAAGAGCGGATTTCAGAGCTGCTCTTCTTTCTTTTTTGTTCATTTTCACTTCATAGTCTCTCGGAACCGGAGCGAATACAACACCGCCGCCAGTCCACTGTGGTGCACGGATGGAACCCTGTCTTGCATGACCTGTTCCTTTCTGTCTCCACGGTTTTCTTCCGCCGCCGCTTACTTCAGAACGAGTTTTTGCTTTCTGAGTACCCTGGCGTTTATTTGCAAGCTGACGAACAACAGCAAGGTGAACCAGATGCTCGTTGATCTCTACGCCGAACACTGCATCGTTCAGTTCCATTGTTCCAACTTCATTGCCTTCCATATTATAAACAGTTACGTTTGCCATTCTGATGCTCCTCCTTTCTCAATTATAAAGACTTTACTGATTCTTTGATGGTCACCAGAGATTTCTTAGGTCCTGGAACAGCACCTTTAACTAACAGTAAATTATTCTCTGTATCTACGCGTACGATCTCAAGGTTCTGTACAGTTACCTGAACATTTCCCATCTGACCTGGCATCTTTTTGCCCTTGAATACTTTACTCGGATCAGATGCAGCGCCGTTGGAACCTGCATGACGGTGATATTTGGAACCGTGAGCCATAGGTCCTCTGGACTGTCCGTGTCTCTTGATCGCACCCTGGAAGCCTTTACCTTTTGAGATTGCAGTTGCATCGATATGATCGCCTGCAGCAAAGATGTCAGCCTTAATTTCCTGTCCTACCTGATATTCAGCAGCGTTGTCGAATCTGAACTCTTTCAGGAATCTCTTTACATCAACGCCCGCTTTTTCAAAGTGGCCTTTTTCCGGTTTGTTGACCAGTCTCTCTCTGATCTCACCAAAACCAACCTGAACTGCTGCATATCCGTCGTTGTCTTCAGTCTTAACCTGAGTTACCACACACGGACCAGCCTGTAAAACTGTTACCGGAATCAGAAGACCATCTTCATTGAAGATCTGAGTCATTCCGACTTTTGTAGCTAAGATAGCTTTCTTCATTACATTTTCCTCCTTATAGCGGATTGCCCTGACGGGTAATCATATAGTTTTTGAAGCACTCGGAATCCCGAGTGAACTTACCTTGTTCATGTGCCGACTGACCTGAGCCAGCCAGCAAGCAGTACCGGGTACTGCTTATTTTGTTTTCATTTTGATATCGATGTGAACACCTGCCGGCATTTCCAGTCTGGAAAGTGCGTCTACAGTTTTCTGAGTAGGTGTCATGATATCGATGAGTCTCTTATGAGTTCTCTGCTCGAACTGCTCTCTGGAATCTTTGTATTTGTGAACAGCTCTTAAGATTGTTACAACCTCTTTTTTTGTCGGAAGCGGAACCGGTCCGCTTACCTTTGCACCGTTCTTCTTAACAGTGTCGATGATTTTTGCTGCGGATGCATCTACTAACTGATGATCATAAGCTTTTAATGTGATTCTCATTACCTGATTTGCCATAAAAAAAGTCTCCTCCTATTCGTACTCAATTATGCAGTACGACAAGCGGCGACTGTACACATCTCCGTGTGTGTCCTAAGACATCTCTTCACACGCCCATCCCAAGATGGTTATTGAACTCTGTACAGTGACTTGTCGTCAGTTTCCTAACTTGACATTCGCTCCACGGAAAACCTGCTAATCAAAGCAGCAACCTCGCGCTTCATTGCTATCATGTCACAGCAGTTATCAGTATACACAATGATTTCCAATAATGCAAGTACTTTTTTTAATTTTTTTATTTTTTTTGCATATGAAGAAATCCCATGGCATATACGCAAAAACAGTACCTATATAATAGGAACAGTTTTTGTTCTCTTATAAATCCTATATAAAACAGCCGTCCTTTTTCTTTTGTATAACCATATATAATAGGAAAGATTTCCCTATTTTCACACAAAAAACAAAGCGCAGACCGGATCGTTCATACCTGTCTGCGCTTTGCTGATATTTCTTTTTATTCTTCTTCGCTTTCTTCTGTGTCTCCTCCAAGGATATCAGAATAATCAAAGAATGTTACTTTTGTAATGGAGTCTCTCACAATATCAGGAGCGTCTCCTTCTCTTTTTGCCTTATCTGCAAGCTGGGAAGCCGTCCATACCGGCATCGCCATCTTTTTGATCTCAACAGGAGTTTCCTCTTCCTCCCATTCCTCTTCTTCTCTCTTCATACGGGCTCTTTCTTCCTGAAGCTCACGGAAGCTTGGAAGCTCTTCTGTGTGATCAGCCGGGATCTCCATAGCCGCCGCTTCTTCTGCTGTAGCTGCCGCAATCTCTTTTTTCAGCAGTTCATGCGCTTCGCTTGTAGCCGCCTGCATATTCTCCGGACGAACCCCTGATCTTTCCTGGCGTCTTACCGGGCGTTCCTCTTCCAGATCGTCCTCGTAGATCTCATCTACAAATCCGCCGGTACGAATCTTCTTTCTTCTCTCTTTTTCTTCTTTCTTCGCCCTTTTTCTGCGGTCTTTTTCTCCGTAAAGAAGCTCTCTGTCCTCTTCCTGCATACGTCTTTCGCGGGCTTTTTCTTCCATCTTCAGTTCTTTCTGAGTTTTAAGATACCTGCGGTCTCCCTGGAGATCTTCATACTCATCAAGTGTTTCAGGCTTTTTCCACAGCTCTGCGATCACATAGAGAATGATCAGGAAAAGAACTGCAAGAGCAAGAACGATAATTCCCTCTGTGCTCTCTGTTGCCGCCATAAGATATCCGATCAGAGGAACTGTGACCACAACCTTGGGAACCCAGTTTTTTACAGACACATTGATATTTTCAGATGCGGCTGCCTCGGGATCAATGGCAACTCCTGTATTTGTCTGTCTGTCAACACTTACAAGGTTATAACGATAAGTACCTTCTCCGTCCTGTACAAGGATCGGAGCGCCGGCATTTACTGTCTCAGTCTTTACAGGAATCGCATAAGTAACGGAACCCATCGCCAGGTTTGTTTCCTTATTTTTATTATCAACGATCACCGTTTTTACCCCAAAAAACGGCGGCAGTGCCAGACCCAGCACTATAGCAATCGTACATATTATTACAAAATGTACGATAAATTTCAAAAATTTAGACATTTGTATATCCCTCACTTCTGTTTTTGTGGTAGTAGTGTTTTGAATACTTTAGTTATTATACCTTTTTTTTCTGCTACGGTCAACTTATAATACTTGTTTTTTTACTGCGCTCAACTTATAATGGCACATATCAAATAATAATCAGAAGGAGGACCTTTATGGATTTTCTGAATTTGCTCTCACAATATCGGACACCTGCAGGCGATGTCTTTTTTCAGGGCATTACTCTTCTTGCTCAGGAAACATTTGTAGTTGTTGTGATCTGCTGGCTTTTCTGGTGTTCCAATAAAAAGCTTGCCTACTGTCTCGGGTTTACATATTTCACTTCCGGGCTTCTTGTCCAGGGATTAAAAATCACTTTTCGCGTTCCCCGTCCCTGGCTTCTGGATCCGGCCTTTGAACCGGTTGCCTCCGCAGTGCCCGGCGCAACCGGATACTCTTTTCCAAGCGGTCACACACAGAGCATCACGGCTCTTCTGGGAACACTGGGACTGTATACAAGAAAAAAGCCCGCCCGGTTTCTGTGCGCGCTTTTTATTCTGCTTGTAGGCTTTTCCCGTATGTATCTGGGCTGTCATACTCCTCAGGATGTACTGGTATCTTTTGCAGTAACTTTTCTGTGCGTGGTTCTGTGCTATTCTTTCCTATATAAAAGAGAGTTTGCAGCCGGAAAAGAGCTGTTTATCTCTGTGTGTATGGCTGCAGTGTGCCTGGCACTTCTGATCTACACAGCAGTACTTTACAAAACCGGAACCATTGAATTTCATTACGCCCAGGACTGCGTCAAGGCCTGCGGAGCCGGTTTCGCTTTTGCTGTAGGGTATTATATCACAGAAACTTATATTGCTTTTACCCCGCCGGATTCCACACAGAAACGTATTATCCGTTTTCTCGTGGGAATCGCTGTAACTCTGCTTATTCAGACCGGACTGAAGCCATTGATCGGCGAATCACTTCCCGCTTCTTTTGTACGGTATTTTATGGTGGTTATCTGGGTTGTAACCGTTTACCCGTTCCTTTTTTCCAGAAAGCAGCAGACCACCTGACACAATGCTCAGATTTAAAAATCAGAGCCCCTTTACTGTTCTTTTCCATTTTGACAATGAAATCTGCCATAAAAAAACACCTCCCTGAATTGGTCTTCCTTCCGGGTGGTGTTTTTGATTTTCATTTATTTAATTTTGATTACTTAAATACCGTTCTATACTGCTCATTGCAGCTTCTTCATCTTCTCCATTAGCGGAAAGTGTAATTTCCTCACCTGAATCCAGCCCCAGAGTCATCATACCCATAATGCTCTTTGCATTGACTTTTTTCTTTCCGATCTCAACATATATTTCGCTGTTAAACTGGCTGGCTACCTGTACCAGCTGCGCCACCGGGCGTGCTTCAAGACCAGTAGACAGTTGAATAGTAACAGGTTTTTTAATCATAATAACTCCTCCTTGTCATTTCGCAGCTCATCCGCTATCTCGCTTAATTTTCTGAGACGGTGGTTCACACCGGACTTGCCAACCTGGGGATTCAGCATCATTCCCAGTTCCTTTAAAGTGGCTTCCGGATACTGCAGTCTCAGCTCGGCGATTTCGGCGAGACCTTCATTGAGGCTTTGAAAGCCAACCCTGCGCTCAATAAGCCGGATGTCCTCGATCTGCTTCACTGCTGCACTGACCGTTTTATTAATATTTGCTGTTTCACAGTTTACTTTTCGATTAACAGAATTCCGCATTTCTTTCAGTATCCGGATGTTCTCCAGATTCATCAGAGCAACATTTGCTTCCATAACTGCCAGAATATCTACAATCTGTGCGCCTTCTTTCACATAGACCACATATGATTTTTTACGAAGTACAATCTTGGCATCAATCTGAAAGCTGCGAATGAGCTCCTGCAGCTGTTCTGCCTTTTGCTGATCCGGACACACAATTTCAAAATGATATCCCTTTTCGGGATCACTGATGGAGCCGGATGCCAGAAAAGCTCCGCGAATAAACGCCCGCTTACAGCAGCTTTGCTGAGTAACCAGAGTATCGTCTGAACAAAGTGCCTCTCCGTCCTCTCTGCTTACAGAAAGCTTGGTTCCCTGAAGAATGTTCTCTATCCTGTCTGCGTCCTTTATTTCCACAAAATAGACATTTCCCTTCTTCATCTGACGGCTTTCGCGGACAATTATTTCAGTATCTATATTAAAGGTTTTTTGCAATAATGTAAAGCCTTTTCTTACGACTGCTGCATTTTCCGTCTGCAGCCTCAGGCTTCCATCAGATGTAATTCTGCCGCAGGCACTTAAAAGCGCTGCTGTCTCTGCAATTCTGCAGTGTCTGGCAGAACTGATCTGTCTGGAAAGTTCTTCTTTCACCATCCCCGAAAAAGACAATTCCACGTTCTCCTGTCTGCTTATTTTCCGCCTGCTACTGTTTTTTCAGAAGAGCATCCTTCCCAATATCCCTGTGCTCCAGACGGATTCCATATTCTCTTGTTTCCTGCAGTCTGTCATAAAGAACTCTTGCCAGAGTTACAGACCTGTGTTTGCCCCCGGTACAGCCAATGCCGATCACCAGGCTGGTTTTCCCTTCTTTTGCGTAGTTTGGAATGAGAAATTTCACCATATCTTCCAGTTTATCCGCAAAATCCGCTGCTGCCTGGCAGTCCATTACATACTGAAAAACATCCTCATCCATACCTGTGTGAGGCCGAAGCTCATCAATGTAATAAGGATTCGGGAGAAATCTAACATCAAAAACAAGATCCGCATCATCCGGTATCCCATATTTGAATCCAAATGAAAGAACTGAGATCACCATATTGCTGAATTTTCCATTGTCCACAAAGATCCGGTTAATCTCTTTTTTCAGCTCTCTTGTAAGAAGGTGAGATGTATCTATGATATAGTCCGCTCTTTCTTTCAGGAATCTCATTTTTTCCCGTTCTCTGTGAATCCCCTCATCCACTCTTCCGTACATTGCCAGAGGATGGCTTCTGCGGGATTCTTTATAACGCTTTACCAGCACACGGTCGTCCGCATCCAGAAACAGGATCTCAAACTCATATCCAGCCTCGCCAAGCTGCTCCAGTACCTTTTCCAGCTCTCCCAGATCCCGGCCGCTTCTGGCGTCAATTCCAATGGCTGCATTCTGCACATCCTCCCCCTGCATTCCCGCCATCAGAGACACAAATTTACTTAAAAGGGGAATCGGAAGATTATCCACGCAGAAATAGCGGGCATCCTCCAGCATTTTCAGAGCAGTACTTTTGCCCGCTCCTGATAATCCGGTTACAATTACAAGACGCATTCCTTATCTCCCGTTAAAGTCTCCCAGGAACTTCACCTCAGGTTCCAGGGTAACTCCGTATTTTTCTCTGACCACCTCAATCACATGCTCCATCAGGGTTCTCACATCTTCAGCCGTAGCGCCTCCTGCATTGATCACAAATCCACAGTGCTTTTCTGAAACCTGAGCGCCGCCTGCACGATATCCGCGAAGGCCGCTGTCCATGATCAGCTTTCCGGCAAAATATCCCTCAGGCCGTTTAAAGGTACTGCCTGCACTTGGATAATCAAGAGGCTGCTTTTCTGTGCGGCGCTCTGACAGATCCTTCATGACAGCACGGATCTTTTCCTCATCGCCCTTTTTCAGTGAGATCACAGCCTCAAGCACAAGATATCCGGATGTCTTGATGATGCTGGTCCGATATCCCATTTCCAGCTTATCCACAGGGATCGTAAGGAGTTCTCCCTCCCTGGTCATTACAGTAACCTCTTTCAGAACGTCTTTCAGCTCTCCGCCATAAGCGCCTGCGTTCATTACAGCTGCTCCGCCAATAGTTCCCGGAATGCCTCCGGCAAACTCAAATCCTGTAAGAGAAGCATTTCTTGCCGCAACAGCAACAGAAGAAAGCAGCGCCCCTGCGCAGGCATGGATCTCCTCACCTTCCACACGGATTTCTTCCATGTTTCGGTCCATCTGAATGATCACGCCTCTGTATCCGCTGTCGCTGACAAGAAGATTGCTGCCGTTTCCCAGAACAAAAAACGGAAGCTTCTCTTCTCTGCACAGTCTCAGCACTTCTCTGATCTGTTCATAATTTTCCGGCATGGCAAACACATCTGCCGGTCCGCCGATTCTAAAAGTGGTATGCTGACTCATAGGCTCGTCAAAAAGCACTCTGTTGTTTCCGAGAATTTCGATAAATTTCTGTCTCATTTCTTCTTTCACAGGTTCTTTCCTCTATCTTTCTATTTTTTATTTAACCCTTTTTCCATTTTCTGTCAGGATATCTCTGACAACCTCCCCGGCGATCAGCATTCCCGCCACACTTGGCACAAAGGAAATGCTTCCTCCGACTATCTCTCCGTTTCTGGCTTCTGTTACCTTTTTGGGACACCGCTCCCGGGAATACAGAACCTTTACTTTACGGATTCCCTTTTTGCGAAGCTCTGTACGCATTTTTTTTGCAGCCGGACACACATTGCCTGTTCTGGAAATATCCGTAATCTCGAATCTGGAAGGATTAAGTTTTCCTTCTGTTGCCAGGCAGGAGATCACAGGCGTATGGCATAATTTTGCCTGCTCGATCAGAAGAAGCTTGGACTCCATACAATCAATGGCATCCACAATATAATCATAGCTTCTCAGGTCAAACATGCCCGACGTATCCTTATTGTAAAAGGTTTCATAGGTATGGACCAGAATATTCTCGTCAATATCCCGGATCCGTTCCTTGGCAACCTGTACTTTTTTTCTGCCAATAGTAGAATGCAGGGCAAAAAGCTGCCGGTTAATATTTGTTGCAGATACTACATCGTGATCCACCAGCGTAAGGCTTCCCACGCCGCAGCGGGCAAGAGCCTCCACTGCATAGGAACCCACACCGCCCAGACCAAACACGGCAATCTGCGCTCTTCCCAGACGATCCACTCCTGTCTGTCCCAGTAATAATTCCATTCGGGAATATACGTCGTACATACGCAAACCTCCTGCGTCATTGTTTATCTTTTTAATTATACTATCCGCTGTAGAAAAAGTACAGGTTTTCATAGTTTTTTAAGAATTAGTGTATAATTTTCATGTTTTTTTACATAATACACACTAAATTCCGCGAAAGGAGAATTTCTCATGTGGCAGCAGATATTTCTGGGTCTTCTCGGACTTTGCTCCGGAACCATTATTGCCAGCGGTGTGGCAGGACTTCTGATCGGTCTTTCCATTATCCCCCGATATGCAGGCATTACCCATACCGCTGATCATATCCTTCTTTATGAAGATATGTGTTTTCTGGGAATCTTTCTTGGAAATCTTTTTTGTCTTTTCCGGTTCCCCCTGCCTCTGGGAACTCCTTTTTTACTTTTATTCGGTGTGTTCTCCGGGATTTTCCTTGGAGGATGGATCCTGGCTCTTGCTGAAGTAGCTGACATGTTTCCTGTTTTTACAAGAAGAATCCGTCTGACACAGGGACTTCCTCTTATCATCCTGTTTATTGCCCTGGGAAAACTGACCGGTACACTTTTCTTCTATTATTTCGGGTGGCAGTAAGACCCATTATATTCATAAATATCTGAAAAGTCAAAATAAATTGAAAGGAAATATTTATGCAAAACTCTGAACAGTTAAAAAAACAAAAAGAATACGAAAAATATGTAAAGCGGGTTACACCTGTCCACAGCCTTCCTGTGAATATGATAAAAGCATTTTTTACAGGAGGACTGATCTGTGTTTTGGGACAGTTTATCCTGAACACAGCTCAAAGCCTTGGCGCTGACAAAGAAGAGGCCGGAAGCTGGTGCTCTCTGATCCTTATTCTGATCAGCGTAATCCTTACAGGTCTGAATCTTTATTCCAAAATCGGAAAATTCGGCGGGGCCGGAGGTCTTGTGCCCATTACAGGCTTTGCCAATTCTGTTGCAGCCTCTGCCATAGAATTTCAGTCAGAGGGACAGATTTTTGGTATTGGCTGCAAGATCTTTTCCATTGCAGGGCCTGTGATCCTTTATGGAATCCTCAGCTCCTGGATTACAGGCTGTGTTTACTATATTCTTAAGCTTATGGAGGTGATCGCATGACTGCCGGAAAACTGACAGGAAGCGCCAGCATTTCTTTTGAACAGCCCATATATATCGAAAGCGCAGCTTCTATCACAGGCAAAAAAGAAGGAGAAGGCCCGCTGGGACACCTTTTTGACATGGTTTCTCAGGACCCTCTCTTTGGAACAAAAACATGGGAAACAGCAGAAAGCACTCTTCAGAAGGAAACCGCTGTTCTGGCTGTAGGAAAGGCAGGACTGACTCCCCCGGACATCCGCATGGCCTTTGCCGGTGACCTGCTTGCCCAGACCATTGCCTCCTCCTTCGGGATTGCAGAAATGGGTATTCCTTTTTACGGACTGTACGGCGCCTGTTCCACCATGGGAGAAGCGCTGTCCCTTGGGGCGATGGCAGTTTCCGCCGGTTACGGAGAACATATCCTGTGCGCTGCCTCTAGCCATTTTGCCACAGCTGAAAAAGAATTTCGCTTTCCTTTAGGCTATGGCAGTCAGCGTCCTCTGTCAGCCACCTGGACTGTAACGGGAAGCGGAGCCTGCGTGATCGGCTCCAAACCGCCTGTCCCTGAGGAACGCTCAGGATACTCTCCCCTTTGCTGCAGCTCCGGCTGCGCGGTCATCACAGGTATTACCACGGGAAAAGTAATCGACTACGGTTTCCGTGACTCCCTGAATATGGGAGGGTGCATGGCTCCTGCCGCCTGCGATACCATCTGGCAGAATCTTTATGATTTTGGCCGGACACCACAGGATTATGACGCTGTTTTTACCGGGGACCTTGGCATGGTAGGCCAGCGTATCCTTCAGGATCTTCTTTCCGAAAAAAACATTGACATCAGCAAGGTTCATCAGGACTGCGGACTTCTGATCTATGACAATGCCTCTCAGGATACTCATTCCGGTGGAAGCGGCTGCGGCTGTGCGGCTTCCGTTCTTGCAGCATATATCCTTCCGGAAGTAGCCCGGGGAACCTGGAAACGGATTCTTTTTGTTCCCACAGGGGCCATGCTCTCCAAAGTCAGCTACAACGAAGGCGAGGCGGTTCCGGGAATTGCCCACGCAGTGGTTATTGAACACAAAGATCTTTAACAGGAGGAAAATCTCATGGATTATTTTAATGCTTTCTGGGTAGGCGGTCTGATCTGTGCCCTTGTTCAGATTCTTCTTGACAAAACAAAGCTTCTTCCCGGCAGGGTTATGGTTCTTCTTGTATGCTCCGGCGTCGTCCTCAGCGCCATCGGACTCTACCAGCCTCTTACTGATTATGCCGGAGCAGGAGCCACTGTCCCTCTGACCGGTTTCGGCCAGGTATTATGGAAGGGCATGAAAAAAGCCATTGACCAGGACGGATTTCTCGGTCTTTTTACCGGCGGATTTACCGCCTGCTCTGCAGGAGTTTCCGCTGCTCTGATCTTCTCCTGGATCGGAAGCCTTATTTTCCGCCCTAAAATGAAAGACTGATCTTACAGAAAGGATCTCTGCCATGAACGACACCTTATATCTTCAGCTTGACCAGAATGTCGAGATTCATCATCCTCATGTATATCTACAGGATATTGCCCGTCTGTCCTGTACAAATTCAAAGCTGCTCAACCGTCTGCGAGTCCTTCCGGTAGCCAATCTGGATCCGGAAAAGCCCGGCCGGTATGTGATGACTGCCATGGATCTGGTAGATCTGATCCAGAAAAAAGAGCCGGAACTTACCATCACCCATATAGGCGAACCTGATTTTATTCTTACCTACAAAAAAACAGGAGTTTCCCATCAGCTCTTTCATATTGTCAAAACTGCTTTCGTCTGTCTGATTTCCTTTTTTGGCGCAGCCTTCTCTATTATGACCTTTAATACAGATGCGGACGTAGGAAAGCTTTTCAGGCAGATTTATGAACAGGTAACGGGCAGCGTCTCCAATGGCTTTACGATTCTTGAAATCACCTACTCTGTAGGCCTTGGACTGGGCGTTCTGTTTTTCTTTAATCATTTCAGCAGGGTAAAGATCACTTCCGATCCTTCCCCCATGCAGGTGCAGATGCGTATCTACGAAGACCAGGTAAACTCCACTGTCATCGAAGATATTAACCGGAAACAGGCGGCTGAGCATCAGGAACCGTCATAATACTCTCTCAGCCGCTTTATGATGCGTTTTTCCATTCTGGATACCTGAACCTGCGATATTCCTAGTCTGCCTGCGATTTCTGTCTGAGTCATATCCTGAAAATACCGCATACAGATCAGCCTTCTTTCATCCTTTTCAAGTTTTCCCAGAACCTCTTCCAGCAGAATCCTGTTCAAAAGCTTTTCCTGCCGGTTTTCTTTTTCCTCAAGTCTGTCCGCCAGAGTGATCTCCGTTCCCTCTCCTTGGTACACAGTCTTGTAAATGGATTCCACCGGAGCTCCTGCCTCCATTGTCATGGCAAGCTCTTCCGGAGCCATGTTAACTGCGCGGGCAAGTTCCTCCATGTCAGGCTCCCTTCCCAGACTCCGCTCCAGCTCTGCCCTGGCCTGAAATACTTTGCTGCAGTTTTCCTTTATGGATCTGCTGACCTTCAGCATCCCGTCATCTCTGAGAAATCTCCGTATTTCTCCTGCGATCATAGGCACCGCATACGTGGAAAATTTTACGTCAAATTCTGTGTCAAACTTATCCACTGCCTTTAAAAGCCCGATGCTTCCGATCTGAAAAAGATCCTCCATTTCTACGCCCCAGCCTAAAAATCTTTTTGCCACACTGTAGATAAGTCCTGTATTCTCCTCAAAAACTGTATCTCTTGCCTCTTTATCCCCCTGGTGCGCAAGCCCGATCAGGGCAAGAGTATGCTCCATTCCCCCTCCTTATCTTCGGATCGTCTTTTTCATGTGGACAGAAGTTCCTACTCCCACTTCAGAATCAACAGTTACCTCATCCATAAAAGCTTCCATAAATGTAAATCCCATTCCCGAACGCTCTTTTTCCGGTTTTGTTGTATACAGGGGCTCCATGGCTTTTTTGACATCAGAAATGCCTACTCCCTGATCTGTAATGTCCACAAAGATCTCTCTTCCTTTCAGCTTCAGATCCATGCGTATCTTATGTACCTCGCCCTCATATCCATGAATAATACAGTTAGTCACAGCCTCAGACACTGCCGTTTTCAGATCCGCAACCTCCTCCAGAGTGGGATTCAGCTGCGTGCAGAAAGAAGCTGCCGCAATACGTGCCATCCCTTCGTTTACCGGACGGCTGTCAAAAACAATTGTCATTTCATTGGTGTTTTCCATGGTCACTTCTCCTCTCCCTCAGCTTTCTGAATTTCTATATATCTGTGAACCCCTGACAGATGCAGAAGCTTGTCAATATGAGGATTCACCTTTACTGCGCAGATGCACCCCTGCCTCATTCCCAGAGCCCGGTAACGCCCCATCAGAAGTCCGATGCCAGAGCTGTCCATAAATCCTGTATTCTGAAAATCAAACAGCATGGTCCTGATGTATACGTGACTCATGATCCGGTCTGATTCTCTGCGTATCTCATCTGACACCGGATGATCCACATCTCCCGGAAGATGCACAGTCAGACTTGCTCCCTCCAGTTCAAACATTTCATTCATGATTATTTTCCCCCTTATTCTGCATTTTATTCCATTTTTCCACATTTTTTTGCCTGATGATAAACATATATTTATTTCTCCGCTGCTTTGTTGTTGTCAGAAGCCTAGCTGATACTCAGGCGTTTTTCCAGGAAGGTTCACACAAAATGTCCTGTTTTCCCGATCAAAAAAGGGATGTGCCTGCGCACATCCCCCTGCTTCGAGGTTTTTCTCATGTTTTCTGCATTATTCATAATAGGAGCCATCGTCATAGCTTCCATCGTCATAATATCCGTCATCATAATATCCGGAGTCGTCATAGCCGGAATCGTCCGTACTTCCTTCTGTACTGCCGGAATCTCCGCTGCTTTCCCCGCCGGATGACTCCTCTGTCTGCGGCTGCTCCGGATCTCCGATCCCTGCCACCCCTGTAGCATCCCGGATCGTAATGTAAATGGGCTTCAGGGATTCCGGAAGAACATCCACCTGAACATTCTTTACCGCTACCGCTGCTTCATCCAGATTCTGCTGCTGGTAAAACGTGTAGGCTGTGAGAAGCGACTCGTAGCTTTTGCTCTTTGCCTGTTCTTCCGTCAGCTGTTTCGATACCGTTTCCGCTGTATTATCCGATTCTTCTGCTTTACCCTGAACCCTGGTAAGCTCTGCCCCCTGGGTTGCCAGAGATTCACTGTACTGGACGATCTGCTGGTTTGCCTCCTGATAAATCCCCTGTTTTATAGCAGGAACTGCAAGAAGCCAGAACGCTGCCGCGCCTGCTGCCATACCTGACATGATCAGAAGGAAAACCGGAAGTCTGGATCTTTCATGATAAACCGGCGTCTGGACCGTATACTCGCTTTCTGCCGGATCATACTCCATATTTTTATTTTTGTTATCCCGGAAAAAGCCTTTTTTCTGCTTTTCCAGTCTGGTTGTCACGCCAGTCTGTTCATCTACTTCCCTTAAAAATCTGAGAGTTGTGGTATTTGTCTTGTCAATTTTTGCCGCTTTTCTGAGCGTTCTCCTTGCCCGGCTCCACTCTCCGTTTTTTATCTGGATCAGAGCCAGAAGATGATACCCCTTGATCAGCTTGGGATTCTGAGAAAGAATCCGGCGAAGCTGAATGGAGGCCATATCCTCATGACCTTCTCTGCACAGAAGAAGCGCGTGGTTATATTTCCGGATGGTGTCATTGATAGCCTTCAGTTTATTTCCGTTTGCCTGAAGTCTGCCAATATACTCAGACGCAAGATTTCTTGTGGGCTGAAGATTCTTGCTAATCACCCATTCACTGAGCGCGGCAACCACCTCGCCTGTTTCAAAATACACAAGCCCCAGAAGATTTCTTGCCCTGATGTTTCTTTTATCATAAATAAGGCTCTGTTTCAGACAGGCAATCGCCCCTGACAGGTCACGGATGCTTGCCTTTTCCAGCCCCTGATTATAAAAGCTCTTGGAAAGATAATCCACTTTTTTCTGAATCAGTACATTGTACCCGCAGCTTGGACAATAATCCAGGTCCATGTCTGTAAGAAATGCACCGCAATTCACACAATTCATCTGTAGAATTCTCCTTATTATTTTACACGCCTGTTACTCTTGGCCTCTCTTAATACTTCCTGAAGCACATCAAGAATATCAGTGAGCTCTCTGTCGTAAATCGCACCTTCTGCTTCCCGCACGTCAAGACATGGCTCAAACTTCTTCAGCTCTTCCTCATAATCTATCATTTGTTTCCGCCTCCTTGCTCAATGTTTTCCGAGCATACAGGTACACCCCTGGGTGTTTCCGCCTCCTTAGTGCTCAGTCATTTTCTGGATGATCGCTTTGATCTCTCCCACCAGATACAGAGATCCTACGCAGAAAAGCATTCCCTCTTTCCCTCTGTATTCAAGGGCTCTTCTGAATGCCATCTCCACATCCTCGCAGCTTTCTGCGCAAAGGCATCCCTCTTTCCGGAAAATATCCGCAAGCTGCTCCGCCGGAACCTTTCTGTAGCCTCCTACCTGGGTCACGATCACATGCTGAAACCGAATCCGTCCTGCAACAGTCCGGATCATGTCTGTATAATCCTTATCATCTACAGCAGAAAACAACAGCGTCAGAGGATAATCCTTCTGAAAATGTTCTGCTGTCTCCACAAACTTTTCTACTCCGTCTTCGTTGTGAGCGCCGTCCACGATCACTCCCGGAAGAACGGTTTCCATACGTCCCTGCCAGCGTGTTTCCCTGAGGCCACGAAGAACAGCGTCCTTCGGAAGGTTTACCACATCCTTAATAACCTCTGCAGTTTTCAGCGCCAGCGCCGCATTCATCACCTGATATCCTGCAATAAACGGAATGGAAAATGCTGTGTTTCCATAATACTCATTCTCCATACAAAAATCAATGCCCGCACTGGTATTTCGCAGAATTTCCGTATTTTCCTTTTTTACTTCATAATACGGACTGCCCAGAGCCTCAGCCTGCTTCCGAATCACCTTGGCTGCCTCCGGATTATTTCCGTCATAGATCACAGGCACTCCCGGAACAATGATCCCTGCCTTTTCTCCTGCAATCTCTGCAATGGTATTCCCCAGATACTGCATATGGTCAAAGCTGATGGATGTGATCACACAGGCAACGGGATCCTCCACTGCTGTTGTGGCATCCAGACGTCCTCCCAGTCCGGTTTCCAGCATGACATAATCCACACCTGCCTCGGCAAAGATCACCATTCCCATAAGAAACAGCATCTCAAAATACGTGGGATGGTAACTTCCCTCTGCCACAAGCTCGTCTGCAAGAGCCTTTACCTTTTCAAATGCGCTCATAAACGCCTGGTTATCAATATTCTTCTCATTGATCTGAAAGCGTTCATTGATCACAACCAGGTGTGGAGAGGTAAAAAGTCCACAGGAATATCCCGCCTCTCTGAAAATGGAAGTCAGAAAAGCACAGGTACTTCCTTTTCCGTTGGTTCCTGCCACATGAATGACTTTAAACTTTTTTTCCGGATTTCCCAGACGCTCCAGACACTCTTTTGTATGAGAGAGTTTATTTTTTGTTGTAAACTTTGGAGTTTCTTCAATATAAGCAACCGCTTCTTCGTAATTCATAAAAAAATTCACCACTTCATCTAATGTTTTCGCAGCGGCATCAGAGGCTGTCTCTGATATACCGCTACGATATCATTATATATGAGTGGTGAAATATGTCCAGTACCAATCGTAATCTTTTATTCGGCAGGATCAGTTATCTTCCGTCGGCAGTTTCCATTTATTTTCATCGAACAGCATATAGCAGGAACGGTCATAGCTCTTGCTCAGAGCCTTTCGTGTTGAGCTGTTGCTTCGCTGCACCACAGAAAGCCTGTCGAAATCTTCCAGCTCTGTGCCGGAGATCATCAGCGTTGTGGGATTCACATAAATGGTATCGTGCCATTCTCCATTCAGTTTTACCTGACTGGACGGCGTAAAATTGGTTCCCGTGATCCGGTAGGTATGATCCCAGGCTGATACCAGGGAAACTCCGTCCAGCGTCACATCATAAAGTCCGAGACGCATCTTTGTCCTTTTGAACGGATTTTCTCCCTCATAGGAATGCTGCTCCCCATAAAGCAGGTCATACTGAAGAGTTTCCAGATCTACCTGATAATTCTTTGTATTTCTTCTTGCCTGGTGATAACGGAAAACAGTTCCCTCATGGATTCCCACACGGTCCAGAACCTCTGCCGCCATCTGATAAGCCGCAAGGTTCATGTCTTTTTTCTCAAGCCCAAAGTTGTCCCACATAACATACTGTGTCTGGAAAAGATATTTATTGTCCACATCCTCCACAGTCAGACCCATAGTAGGAAGATGATCTCCATACATAACAAGAACAACATCCTCCGGATAATCTTCAAGCCTGTCTGTAAGCTCTTTGACAAAATTATCCATCTCATGGATCTGGTTCACATAGTACTCCCACTGGTTATTCTTGGAAGCAGTAGGAGAACCGGTCACAGTGATCTCATGCTCTTCAAGCTCCGGTTCCTCCGGGTAGGCTCCATGTCCCTGCACAGAGATGGTATAAACATAATCCGGCTGATCCTCTGTGGAATCCAGACATTTCAGAATCTCATCTGTAAGGACCCGGTCTCTTGTCCAGCCCAGCGGGTTTTTATCATCCTCCTCAGGCATATACTCTGCAGAGGTAAAGGTGTCAAATCCCAGATTCGGGAAAATACTTCTTCTTCCGTAGAAATTCGCCTCATTGTTATGTATGGCATGACTGGAATATCCCAGCTCTCCAAGAACATACGGAGCGCTTTCACAGGTTGTCTCCTTCAGAATACTCTTATAAGGATATTCTCCCGGTCCGAAATACCGAAGGCTCATGCCTGTAATGGACTCAAACTCTGTATTTGCCGTACCTGCGCCTACAGAAGGCACTTTGTAATATCCGGAGGTATACTCCTTCATCATTTTACGGAAGTTAGGTATGGGATCTTCGGATATCTCCAGATAATTTACAAGCTCCGGATCAAAGAAAGATTCCAGCTGCAGGAAAATAATGTTGGGATATTCTCCCTCTCTGGTTTCCGGCAGGTTCTCCTCGGTTTTTTCAATCCTTTTGATTTCTTTTTCCGAGTAATCTCTCGGACAGCTGATTCCGGTATCAAAGATCGTAACCCCGAGACAGTAAGGATATCCGTAATCCTCATAGGCAAAGGCTATGTTTCCAAAATAATTGGACAGCACTCTTTTTTCCAGCGCAAGCTGTGTCACTCCGGCAAAAAGCACAAATCCGGCAAGTACCAGAGGAATATTCCAGCGGTATTTCAGCTTTCCTTTAAACTTCGGTCCTTTGACGATCAGCGCCAGAAGCGTCAGTGCAAAAAGCCCCAGTACGATCAGTGCCACAATCACTCCCCATTTGGGAAGATATTTTTCCAGAAGAGCCATTCCATCTGTCAGAAGATGAAGATCCGGTCCGGTAAACGGTGTAACACGGGTAGCCAGGATCACACCGTTTATGATTCCAAGAAGAAGCCAGAACATCACCAGCAGCACACGGATAAAGCATCTTCTTCTGAACAGGTATACAATCAGAGAAGATGTGAAAATCAGAGCCGCATTGTAGGCAAACACCAGTGGCCTGCCTGTCATAAAATCCCATGCCTCAGTAAAGGAATGTCTGCTGATCGCCTCAATCAGAAAATATCCTGCTGCACTGACCAGTGCATGAAGCAGCAGAGAAATCCTGTTACATATATCATACCATTTCATCTTAACGCTCCTTTATCACTTTTGCATCTGTGAAAGCTGTACGTTTACCTTTTCCATCATTTCTTCGTATTTCTGAAGTTTTTCTTTTTCTGCGTCTACCTTTGCAGCAGGCGCTTTATTTACAAAATTCGGGTTATTCAGCATACCCTGGCAGCGGGCGATCTCTTTTGTGAGACGCTCCTGCTCTTTTGTAAGACGCTCGATTTCTTTTTCTCTGTCAACCAGATCTTCCAGAGGCAGATAAACAACTGCGTCAGAAACCACTACGGAAACTGCATCCTCGCCGATTCCGTCCTTTGTCTCCTGAACCTGGATTTCTTTAGAGAAGGCAAGGTTTACAAAGGATCTTTTGCAGGCCTCATAACGGGCGCAGGTATCTGCGTCTCTTCCCACAATATAAAGGCTGGTCTTGCGGTTTACCGGAACATTCATTTCTGTACGGGTATTGCGGATGCCTCTTACCGCCTCCTTAAAGCCCTCAACTGCCTTTTCTGCCTCCGGGAAGCTTCTCTCTTCTGTGTATACCGGCCACTGGGAGATCATAATAGAATCCTCTTCCGGCAGAAGAGTACAGTAAATTTCCTCAGTGATAAACGGCATGAACGGATGAAGCAGCTTCAGACCTTCGGTAAGAACTGTACGAAGTGTCCACAGAGCCTCTCCGGCTGCCTTTGGATCTTCCTCTGCCTTCCACAGACGAACCTTTGCCATCTCAATGTACCAGTCGCAGAGCTCATCCCACAGGAAGTCATAAACCTTCTGAACAGCAATACCAAGCTCATATTTTTCCATGTTTTCTGTTACTTCACGGACTACTGTATTCAGTCTGGAAAGAATCCACTGATCCTCCATGCACAGCTCCTTCAGGTTCTCAGGAGCAGAGACTGTTCTGCCTTCCAGATTCATCATGATAAATCTGGATGCATTCCAGATCTTATTTGCAAAGTTACGGCTGGATTCTACTCTCTCCCAGTAGAAACGCATGTCATTTCCCGGAGCATTTCCGGTGATCAGTGTCAGACGAAGAGCATCGGCTCCGTATTTGTCAATTACTTCAAGAGGGTCGATACCGTTTCCAAGAGACTTGCTCATTTTTCTTCCCTGAGAATCCCTTACAAGGCCGTGGATCAGAACGTGGTGGAAAGGCGCCTTTCCGGTCTGCTCCATAGCAGAAAATACCATACGGATAACCCAGAAGAAAATAATGTCATAGCCTGTCACAAGCACGTCTGTAGGATAGAAATATTCCATTTCCTCCGTTTTGTCCGGCCATCCCAAAGTAGAGAACGGCCACAGTGCGGAGCTGAACCAGGTATCCAGAGTATCCTCATCCTGATGAAAATGAGTGCATCCGCATTTCGGACATTTTTCCGGCATCTCACGGGCAACAACCACCTCGCCGCACTCATCACAGTAGTAAGCCGGGATTCTGTGTCCCCACCAAAGCTGACGGGAAATACACCAGTCACGGATATTTTCCAGCCAGTGAAGATAGGTTTTGCCAAAGCTTGCAGGAACAAATTCCAGCTCGCCCTTATTGAGAACGTCAATAGCAGCTTTTGCCATCTCGTCCATACGAACGAACCACTGAGGCTTGATCATAGGCTCTACCGTAGTGCCGCAGCGGTCATGAGTTCCAACGCTGTGGGAATGGGGAACTACCTTCACCAGAAGTCCCTGTGCCTCAAGATCTGCCACCATTGCCTTACGCGCTTCATAACGGTCCATTCCCGCATACTTGCCGCCAAGAGAATTGATGGTAGCGTCGTCATTCATGATATTGATCTCAGGAAGGTTGTGACGTTTTCCAACCTCAAAGTCGTTAGGGTCATGGGCAGGTGTGATCTTCACGCATCCTGTTCCAAATTCTTTATCCACATACTCGTCTGCCACAACCGGAATTTCACGGTCTGTGAGAGGCAGCTTCAGCATTTTTCCAACCAGATCCTTATATCTCTCGTCATCAGGATTTACCGCTACTGCAGTATCTCCCAGAAGTGTTTCCGGACGGGTGGTGGCAATCTCCACAAAGCGTCCCTCTTCTCCAACGATAGGATAATTGATGTGCCAGAAAAATCCGTCCTGATCCTCATGCTCTACCTCTGCATCGGAAATAGAAGTCTGGCATACCGGACACCAGTTGATGATCCTGGAGCCTTTGTAGATATAGCCTTTTTCATAAAGCTTGATAAACACTTCCTGAACTGCCTTGGAGCAGCCCTCGTCCATGGTAAAGCGTTCTCTTTCCCAGTCTGCAGATGCGCCGAGCTTTTTCAGCTGGTTGATGATCTTTCCGCCGTACTCTTCCTTCCACGCCCAGGCATGTTTTAAAAATTCCTCGCGGCCGATCTCGTGCTTGTCAATTCCTTCTTTTTTCAGCTTGTCAATAACCTTGACCTCTGTGGCGATTGCCGCATGGTCAGTTCCAGGCTGCCACAGCGCCTCATAGCCCTGCATTCTCTTAAAACGAATCAGAATATCCTGCATGGTCTCGTCCAGAGCGTGTCCCATGTGAAGCTGTCCGGTAACATTGGGCGGCGGCATCACAATGGTAAAGGGTTTTTTATCTGGATTTACTTTTGCATGGAAATAACCATTATCCATCCATTTTTTGTACAGACGCTCTTCCAGTCCTTTCGGATCATACGTCTTTGCAAGCTCTTTGCTCATAATAAACCTCCTGTATGTGTTTTCTGTAATAGTGAGGGGAAAATCTGTTTTTATTTGCCCGGAAACTCCATACAATATGTGTGCTTTCCGGTAAATAAAAGAAGCCCCTCACACCTAAGTGTGAAGGGCGAAGTTTGTCGCGGTACCACCTTCATTATGCAGGAAACAGACTGTATATCGCTTTTATTTCACTGCACATCTCATTTTCCTTTAACGCAGGATCTACGTGAAAGCCTGCTGCCGGTTTCTGTGTTTTCCCTCCGGCCATCAGCCTCCCGGCTCCAAAGCTACCTTCTGCTGCGTCCTTCTGAGAATATCTTCCAGCCAGCGGATATTCCTCTCTGTCAGGGTATTCAGCATACTCCTCTTCTTCCTCGCCTTTGTTATGGTACATACTATAATTACATTTTTTACGGTTGTCAAGACGGAATACAGAAATTTCACAGATATTTCAGCATCTGGTTACTGTTCCCCACCTTCACAGCCGCCTGGTCAAAATGCATTCCAAATCACCCCTGGGGACAGTATCCTGCCCTGTATATCCCGGGATTTTGACGTATATATGCCAAAGCACCTCACGGGACAGTGTTCCCTGATCTGTAACTCCCTTTACTCTACGGATTTCAGAGATTCCACCATGTCGATCTTTGTCAGCTTCCTGTGCATAAACCAGTTTACGATCATGGAAAAAATGCAGGTTATCACAGCACAGTACAAAAAGCTTACAGGACGGATATCCCGCCCGAACATTACTGCGTCCACCTCAACCGTTACAATAATATATCTGTGAAGCAGAACTCCGAATCCCGAGCCAAAAATAATCCCCACAATAGTCAGAAGAATGTTTTCTCTCAGTACGTATTGAGAAACCTCTTTGTCGTAGAAGCCCAGGACCTTCAGCGTTGCCAGTTCTCTCTGTCTCTCTGTAATATTAATATTGTTCAGATTATACAAAACTACAAAGGCAAGCATTCCCGCAGAAACGATCAGCACTACAATAACAATCCCCAGTGTGCTGAGCATTCGTTCCACCTGGGCCGCCAGACTTGAGGTATAACTGATACTGAGAGCTCCCGGCTGTTCAATGATCTCTTTTCCGATCTCCTCTGCCTGCTCAACATATTCATCCTTCACGGAAAATACAACATCCTGATAATCCGGTTTCTCACCAAATGTCTGCTCATATACCCCTGGAGTCATATAGATGTAGTGTCCCATGTAATTTTCTGTGATCACAGCGACCTTTGCCTGAAACTCTTCGTTTTCCCGCTCCAGGGTAATGGTATCTCCCACCTGAAGATCCAGAAGCTTCGCTGTCTTTTCACTGATCACCGCACCCTCGTCAGTCAGCTCATAGACCTCTCCTGTAAGACGGTTTCTCAGTGTCACATCCTCCCGGAAGGTTTCCATATTTTCCGGTACATAGAGATAAACACTGATATTGGATTTCCCGTTGGGAGCTGTAATCTTACTGAACTGAATGTTTGTAAACTGTTCCAGTTTTTCATTTTTGTCCAGATATTCCATCAGCTTCTCTCTGTCCTCATCAGAAGCGTCCTCATCCGTAATAATAGTTCCGTCATAGTGCTGAAGCTCAGAATACTGTTTCACTACAATATCTGAAATAGAATCCCGGATGCCAAAGCCTACCAGCATCAGCGCCATACTTCCGGAAATACCGAATATTGTCATAAACAGACGCTTTTTGTAGCGGAAAAGATTTCTGAGGCTTGACTTCCATGTAAAATTCAGATGTTTCCACAAAATCGTGATTTTTTCTACCAGAACTCTTTTGCCCTCTTTTGGCGCCGGCGGACGCATAAGAGAAGCCGGTGTCTCAGAAAGTACCCGATAACAGGAAATAACAGTAGCGCCAACTGTACAGACAATTGCAGCAACTGAAGCCGTCAGGGCAAATTTCAGCTCATAATGAATCTGAAGACTGTCTCCTACATTGTGGTACATAATTCCATAGGCTTTGATAATTATATATGGAAGAATTTTTTCACCGATCAGAACGCCTGCAGCGCTTCCTCCCACTGTGGCAAGAAACGCATAGTTCAGATATTTGGACGCAATAGAAAACTTCCCGTAGCCCAGGGCCTTCAGCGTTCCGATCTGTGTTCTCTGTTCCTCTACCATTCGTGTCATGGTAGTAAGACTGATCAGGGCTGCCACAAGGAAAAAGATCACAGGGAAAACTTCTCCTATACTTTTGATCCTGTCTGCATTATCCCCATAATCAGAATATTCCGGAAGATCATTTCGGTCTGTGATGATCCATTCAGGTTCTTCGATCTCTGAAATTTCCTTTCTGGCGTCTTCTATCTTCTGCTCGCCTTCCGCAATTTCATCCTCTGCCTCTTTTTTGCCGTCCTCGTATTCCTTCCAGCCATCTTTCAGCTTTTGCTCCGCTTCTTTTAAATCCTTTTCTGCATCTGCAAGCTTCTGTCTGTTCTCTCTGAGTTCAGCCTCTCCATCTGTTATTTTCTGCCGGCTGGTCTCAATCTCCTGCTCACCGGAATTCAGCTTCTGCTCGTTTGCTTCGATTTCTCCCTGAGCAGAGTTCAGCTTTTGTCTGTTTGCGTCAATTTCCGCCTGACCGCTGTTTAAAACTGCCAGACTTTCCTGAAGCTTCTTTTCATTTGCGGTCAGCTTCTTTTCGTTTGCGGCAATCTGCTTTTTTGCAGGCTCCAGCTTCGCCTCTTCCTGTTTCAGCGTTTCCCTGCCGGCATCAATGGCTTTCTGGCCTTCTTTTAAAGTCTCAACTGTCTGAACCAGCTCTGCCTTTTTTTCCTCGGCCTGAGCAAGTCCGTTCCTGGCAGCCGTAAGTCCGGCTTCCAGCTCCGGCTTCTTTGCTGCTGCCGCTGTACAGGTATCCAACGCCGCCTGTGCCTGAGAGACAGCTCCATTGGCTGCATTCAGTTCCCCCCGGGCTGTTTCCAGATCTCCCTGAGCTGCTTCCAGATTTCCTCTTGCTGTTTCCACTGCTGTCTGATAGGAAGCAAGCTCTTCTTCTGTGATCTCTCCGGCTTCAAATCTTCGGACAGCCTCTTCCAGAGCCGCCTGGGCTGTGTCAAAACCGGCCTGCGCTTCACTGACTGCTGACTGAGCCGCATCAAAAGCGGCCTGTTTTTCTGCCGCAGTACGCTGAGCTGCTTCCAGAGCCTGTGTCAGCGCCGGAATCTGCGCCTCTGCCTCTTCCGCCTGACGGATTCCTTCTTCAAGCTGAGAAATCTGATCCTGAAGCTGCGCAATCTGACCTTCAACAGCCTGAATTCCCTTTTCGGCCTGAGCAAGACCGGTATCCAGCTGGTCCTGCTTTTCATCCAGAGCAGCTTTGCTCTCCTCTATTTTCTGTTGTCCGTCTGCAAGCTGCTTCTTTGCCTGATTTAACTGGCTGCGTCCCTCCTGAAGCTGTTTTTTACCGCTGTTATACTGACTCCAGCCATCTGACAGCTTATCCTGAGCTTCATTTAGCTGACTCCATCCGTCTGCGGCCTGCTGCTTAGCTGCTGCAAGCTGGTCTCTCCCCTCTGCCAGAGTCTCCTTTGCAGAGGCAAGCTGCTCTTTGCCGTCGGAGATTTCCTTTTCCCCGTCTGAAAGCTGTTTTTTACCGTCCTCGTATTCCTTTTTGCCGTCCGAATACTCTTTTTCACCGTCTTCCAGCTCTTTCCGGGCGTCTGCAAGCTCTTCCTCCGCTTCCTTTTTACCATCTGAAAGCTCCTTCTCTGCATCTGCAAGCTCTTTTTCCGCCTCAGTCATCACATCCTCATATCTGATCTGACAACGTTCCGCCTGAATTCCCTCCACCTTGTCCTGAAGCTTCTCAATAAGCCGGTCATAGGCGTCTGTGTAGCTGGTCACCTGATCCACACCGTGAGCTCTGATATAGATCTGGGTAAAAACCTCCTGGTCAAAATCCTCAGGCAGCACATAGGCAAATCCGTTTACCTCGCCGGAACCAAGTGTTGTATTTCCTCTGTTAAAGGATATGTAAAGAGGGGATCTGCCAAGTCCGGTGACGGTATATGTTTTCTTTTTCAGAAAAGGCTCCTCTGTATCCTCTCTTAACTCAATCTGATCTCCGATCTGATATCCCTGCGCTTCTGCAAATTCCACATCCAGAAAACATTCACCGCTTTTTTCCGGAATATGCCCCTCAGTTACGGTAAGGGTGTTCACATCCTGGTTGACAGCTTCTACATGGAGAACCTTCTGCGCCTCTGCCTCCCCGCACAGCACGTCTGTTGACCAGGCTCCCTCAGCCCATTCTACTCCTTCGACTTTGCGTATGACCTCTACATCCTCCTCAGTCAGCCCCAGAGTTCCCATCACCTTCAGATCCATCATTTTGCTCTCTGTATAGTAAGCATCTCCAGAAAGCCTCATATCAGGGGAGCTTGCCTGGATCCCGGAAAAAAATGCAACACCAAGGGCGACGATACAGAAAATAGAAATAAAGCGCGCCTTTGTTTTTCTTATTTCCACCCAGAAATCTTTATGCAGTGCCTTCTTCATCACGCTCACCTACCATTCGATTTCTTCTACCGGAGTAGGAGCTTCATTCTGTACCACAGAAGATACTTTTCCGTTTTTGATCTTGATCACTCTGTCCGCCATAGGAGTAAGGGCAGAGTTATGAGTAATAACGATTACTGTCATGCCTCTTTCCCGACACATATCCTGCAAAAGCTTCAAAATTGCCTTTCCGGTCTGATAATCAAGCGCTCCTGTAGGCTCGTCACAGAGAAGAAGCTTCGGATTCTTGGCAAGAGCCCTGGCTATCGACACCCTCTGCTGCTCACCTCCTGAAAGCTGCGCCGGAAAATTCCCCAGTCTGTCCTTCAGCCCCACATCTTCCAGAACTGTTGCCGCATCCAGCGGTTCTTTACAGATCTGAAGAGCCAGTTCTACATTTTCCAGAGCTGTAAGATTGGGCACCAGATTATAAAACTGAAATACAAAACCAATATCCTCTCTCCGATACCCGGTAAGCTGTCTGCTGGAATATTTTGCAATATCCACACCATCTACCAGCACATGCCCGGAGGTTGCCTTATCCATACCGCCCAGAATGTTCAGCACAGTAGTTTTTCCTGCGCCGCTTGGGCCTACAACCACCACAAACTCACCCTTATTGATCTCAAAACTGATGTGATCCACTGCCACAATCTTTACTTCCCCGGAGCCATAAACCTTTGACACATTTTCAAGCTTTACATATGCATGATCCTGACGCTCCATTCTCATCGCCTGCCCTCTGTTGTATGATAAAAAAGAAACCCCTGCCTGAGAGATTTCTTTTTTGTTTGCATTCAGTATAACAGTTTTAAAATATTTCTTCAATCAACAGCGGTCCAGAAAGATATAAAAAATGTATAAACTGCTGTTGTTCACACAGCACTGTCCCACGGGGTGTTTGGGCATGTATCTACCAAAATCTCAAGATATACAGGGCAAAACGCCATCACCAAAGGTGCTTTGCCTTCCGGTAACAGCTGCATTATTTACCCAGACTGCTTCCGTTAAAGCTCAGAGGAAGCAGTTCCTTCAGAAGATAGATTTTATAATCCTCTGTACTTTTTGCTACAATTACCTGAAAGGTATCCGGATTACAAAATTCAGCCATTACCTGACGGCAGATACCGCAGGGCGCGCAGTAATCAAATTCCTCTTTTTCCTGCGATTTTCCCACAATGGCTATGGCGCAGAACTCCTTTTTCTCTTCATAAACTGCCCGGAACAGAGCTGTCCGCTCCGCGCAGTTGCAGGCTCCATAGGAAGCATTTTCAATGTTGCAGCCTCCGTAAATACTTCCGTCTCTGCACAAAAGCGCCGCCCCTACCTGAAAATGCGAATAGGGAGCATACGCCCGTTTCTGTGATGCAAATGCTTCTCCGATCAGTTTGACAGCCTGCTGCTGTGATAACCTGTTTGTGTTCATAAACCGTACCTCCATTGTAAGTTCAGCTCAGTTTCTTGTCCAGTTCTTCTCTCAGTTTTTGCTTCATTTCCTCTGATTCCTGCTTCTGGCTCCAATCTTTTACTGTTTTCCACAAAATATTGATCCGAATGTGCGCAATACTCTGTATGTAAAAAATTGGAAGCTATCTTCGTGTCAGATATCTGTCAAGGATTCTCATAACATTACTGGTATTCATTCGATATGTATTCACAGATAACTTATCCGGATTAACGTTTCGAATTAATTTCTTTGCCTTAAACTTTCCGGCCTCTTTACTTTTTTGCCCTGCGTCAACCTTTTTGCCTAAGTACGCACATTCCACATCTTTACAAAACCAGACAAACTCATAGTCCTTCTCTCTGCAATACCGCCTTGCCTCTGACAAAAAATCTGCATCCTCCTGTTTCATATCATAATCATCACAGTCAAAACAGTAAATAACTTTAGACTTATTTTTCTTAGATGTGGAGGCATACTGAGAAATCAGTTTTAAAATTTCTTTTTCTTTATTTTTGTATTTCCCTCTTCCATTCATATACACCGGGCTAAATTTAAACTGAGCCTGATCATAGCAGTAGAAATAATCTATAGTATCTTTCATATAAATCCAGTCTGATTTACTTTTTTTATCTGCCTCAACAGCAAAAATCAGTTGGAGTCCCATTATTCATCCTCCTCACTATATCCAAAAGCACCTATAAAATCAATGGAATCTACATTAAATGGCGATCCCTCAATCATGCCATTTCTGTAAAGCCTGGAAGGTGAATAATTACCATTTGTTGTCCAGGAATAAACTTTATGATCCACAGACAAAAAATCAATAGATTTTTTATGCTGCTTTAAAATGTCCATAGGACCTACATTATGGGTGGTAAAACAAAGCTGTCCTGCTCCATACTGCATCAGATATTCCAGCAATGCGCATAAGTATACATCGTGAAGATTCGAATCAAATTCGTCAATAAAAACAATCCCGCCTTGCACCATTTCCTTGATATATGCAAATAGTTTAATAAGCTTTTTGATGCCCGTACTTTCAAATTCCGCATGTATTCTGTACGAATCATATACCATAATCAAACTACATATGAATGCGTCATGGTATTCCTTTTTATCTATTTCAATGCCCTGTAAATCTGATTTAAAAATGCGAAGAAACTCATACAAGCTATCTACTGATCTTTGAAAATCTCCGTACATGGATTTCAATACAACGTTTTTGGTCACTGCAATAACATTAAGGCATTCTCCATCCATCTCCAGAAAATGGCTGAACAGAGAATCTTTACCTAAGTTACTGCTTTCCAATTCTTCTGAATATCCATATGATCTTTGCATCAGATAATCTCTGTGATCATCTGACTGATCCAAATATACATGTATTTTTTTTCCAAATATCAATAATGCAAGTAAACTTTTAAATAAATCGTTTCTATGTGTTTCCTTTTCTGAAATAACAATTTTATCATAAAACAAAGCACACATAGATGCGTTTATCAACAGGTTGGTTGTCTTTTGCCGCAGCATCCGGGCAAACATGTCGTTTTCATTTTCCCCAATGGAAACAAATTCCCCATCTTTCACTTCAAAAACTGTTTCCATAAAATCATTTTTAGAAAGTGCTTTTTTTGAGGTCAAACATTCATGATCTATTACATATTTCCCGTTTTTATCCTTTAATAGCTTGATCTCATATCGAAAAATCATAAACAGATCCTTTAAATTTACCAGATACTCTGCTCCTATAAACAGTTCTTCTGTTTTCTTATTGATTATTTCCCCTAAATTTCCCTGCACAATAGGATTGTTCAAATATCCTGGATTAATCAGAAGATTCCTCAAAATATTTACGGAGGTAATAATCGCAGATTTACCCGAACCATTCATGCCATAAATTCCTTTGACATTATAATCCTGTGTATCAGGATTTTTAGAAATTGTCTTTTTATAAAAAGATAAAGAAATCAACTGGTCCAACGTCTTTATTCCCTTAACAGAATAATTAAGCAAATATATGTCCTTCATTTCCCTGTACCTCCTCTGTGATTCTAATATATCACAACAAAAAAGAAAAACAAATACATTTTGTATTTATTTTTCTTTATACAACCACCTTATTAAACTATGTATTATATTATACCACGATATTTAATAACCTAATCGCCTGGACCTGAGAAATAAACAGTATGAATGTTCATATTTCTTTCTTATCCAGCTCTTCCCTCAGTTTTTGTTTCATTTCCTCTAATTCCTGCTCTGAAGGACGATTTTCCTCACTGTACATTTTTTCCATAGGATACCACCATACTGGTCCTTTTCCGTTGCTTCCATACTGCTCCAGATCTCCGGCTATTCGCGGAAACAAATGCCAGTGAAGGTGTGTATCACCATTTCCCAACAGCTCATAATTCATTTTTTCCGCTCCAAAAGCACTAGAAACCGCCTCCGCAACCAGAGACATTTCTTCTAAAAACTGCATCTTTACTTTGTCTTCCAGTTGAAATAGCTCTGTTCTATGCTCCTTGCATAAAAATAACGTATACCCTTTAAAATGTTGATGATCACCGATTACAACATATCCTGTTTTCAGTTCTTTTACAAAGTACGGGTTCCTGTCTTCTTTTATCATTTTTATTCTGTCACAAATCAGACACATGGGGTTCTCCTTTCTTCCGTTCTTCGCTCATACACATTTATTTTTTCAGTTGTTTTCTTCTGTTATCGAGCAGTTCCATGCCTTAAAAACTTTGCCCTCAGAGGAATATGCGTCATCTTATTGATCTCGCCCCCTTCTGTACCGCTTAATAAGCAGCCAGACAAAAGTCACCCCATAGTCCCCATAATTATGCTGGTTACTCTTTTTTAGTTTAAAACAAGAATTATACGGACAAAAACAATAAAACCTATTATTGTTGCAATATTCATTGCAATTTTCCTTCTAATTATATACCCTTTTCTGTTTAAAAAGATACTGATGAGAACAAACACAACACCTGATACGAATAGGATAATTTCAAAAACACCTTTTTCTAAATAACTGTCACATAAACTAAATATGTTCATACAATATAGGATAATTGTTAAAACCAAACTTGTTATATACGATAATTTTGATAACTTTTCTTTTTTATCCCACATCATAACAGAACATATAACCAACAATATAGAGACTGCTATAAAGAAAATTCCTGCAAACCGCAACATTTCATACAGCTCCGACGGTTCAATCAAGTTCTCACCTCCTGGCAATTCATTTTATTTAAAATGCTTTTTTACTTTTTGTAATTCTACCATATTTCTCCTTTAAGGTTACTATTATTTTCAGACAGGTAAACACAGTTTATTTCTTAATATCCTTTTGTTTTGACAACTCCATTCTCACAGCAGCTTGTCCTTTACACCTTCGGGCGATATCTGAGATCTGACACCGTATACACTGTAATAAACGCCTCCGGATCTTTATGGTTCATGTAATCCATAAGCTTCTGGTACTCACCTTTATCCACAATTGTGATAATTTCATTTCGTTTTTCCATATTGTAAGCGCCCACGGCCTCGTAAATCGTTGCCCCGCTGTGCAGATTATGAAGAATAAAATCTCTGAGTTCTTTTTCATGTTTTGTAATAATGCACACTCTCCGCTTGATATTCTGTCCAAAAATAAAGTGATCCAGAAGAAGTCCGTTAAAATAGGTACCAAGAACGCTGAGAACAACAGACTTTTTATCATACACAAGCGCTGCAGAAAGAGCTATGCACATCCCGGAAAGCGATATGGCCTTTCCAAGCTCCATATGCAGATATTTATTCATAATCTTTGCCACAATATCCAGTCCCCCGGAGGATGCATTCCGGTTAAAAAGAATACTGCAGCCTGCGCTCGCAGCCAGAATGTAGCAGACTACATCCAGCTCCTGGCTTCCGGTCATGGACTGATAAGCCGGAAAAGCTTTTTCATATACTCCCAGAAAAACAGGAAGCATAATGCTTGTATATATGGTTTTTACTCCAAATTCTTTTCCACAGGTCAGAAAACCAATAATCAGAAGCATCACATTCATAATCATGGTAATTGTGGAAAGAGGCAGCGGTACAAAGTTGGACAGTATAATTCCCAGTCCGGAGATGCTGCTTACTGATGTTTTGCTTGGCACCAGAAAAAAGTAAACTGCTGCTGAGATTACTGCCATAGCTCCTGTAAGAATAACAATTTCTTTCAGCAGCTCCGTATAATTTATTTTCTGTTTCATGATAAAGTCTCACTTTCTGTCAGGTTTTGTCTCTTATTGATTTTCTGCTCTGAATAAAACTTTTTTCCTGTTCCAGAGTAAGCTTCACCTCATCCGGCTCCCGGATGAGAAAAGGCGTTTCTTCTGCGATAACCTTCATATACCGAAGCAACGCCTCCCCGTCCTCTGCATCTGCACTACGTAAAATAACTATCCTGTTTAATTTGTCTTTTTTCTGTACTGGTTCAAATTTCATAATTTTCTTTCCTGTTGGCTTCTGCTGTCACTTAACTGTTTTTCTGCCACAATCAGATAGCGGTGGATTGTTCCCTGAATTTCTCCATTCTTTTCCAATATTTTCTGCATTTCAACTAATTTTTCAAAGCAGCATTCTACTGAAAAACCAGGAAATTCCCACTGAATAATGCGCGCAAACCACACAAAAGCACCAACATCATAAAATAAAATTGGTCTATACGCTTCTTTTGCACATATAGTACGGAACCCAGCCTCCTCAAATATTTTTTTCTGCTCTTTCAAATTCATATGTGGAAAAGGTGGCTGAGTTCCAGGAAGAACCATTTCTACTAAATCTCTGTCATTGTCTCCTCCAACCTGTTCTGTAATAAACATTCCTTTGTTCTTTAAAAGACGATATGTTTCCTGTACATTAAAATCCCCATGTCGGTTAATAATGATGTCAAAGCTTTGATCCTCAAAAGGGATATTAGCAGGATCACTGCACTCCTTAAACTGAATCCCCAAAGGAAGAAGTCTTTCCTGACATATCTGTACATTAGGTTTATATCCCTCTGTTGCTGACGTATTATTACAGGGATGTCCCAATGACAGTAAAAATTCGCCTCCCCCTGTATCATAATCTAAAAGATTAAAAGAATCCTTCAGATATGATTTTATAATTTTTTCATAATCCCATGGCAGATCATTCTCTTCCTCATATCGCCCATTAATATGAGAAAAATCCCATCCATGAATATGGGCAGCTTCCTCTTCCTTTTTCCATATTTCTCTCAATTTCAGTTCATCCATCTGATTTTTTCCTTTCTATACATCACAATCCTTCCTAAGAAACTGTTTCAGATATTCTTCCACTGACCGGGTCATTTCTTTTGAAAAATCAGAATTATATTTACGGCCGCAAAAAGCTGCAGTCCAGTCCCCAAAGCTTTTCTGTCCGCAGCGGCCTTCAAACATATTTCGAAGTTCTTCTCCGTCCATACTGCGGTATGTATTTTCATGTACAATGTGCTTCTGTTCAAACCGTACTGGTTTTGGTCTGTGTTTCTGCTGCTCTGTTGGCCATCCAAACACCAGCATCACAGCCGGAAAAACATATTCCGGAAGCTTCAGAAGTCTGCGCTGTTCCTCACAGTTTTCCATAATATCACCTATATAGCAGGAACCAATACCAAAGCTTTCCGCCGCCACAACTGCATTTTGCGCTGCAATCGCCGCATCTGTTACTGCCAGCATAAGATCCCCGGCTCCAGGTTTTCGGGGTGTACACCCGGCTTCCAGATATGTGTCATACCATTTTTTACAGTCCGCACAAAATACCAGAACCATTGGCGCTTTTGCAATAAACGGCTGATTATCACAGGTCTCTGATAATGCTACCTTTAACTCTTTATCCGTAATATCCAGAATTGTATAAAGCTGCTGACATCCTGCACTGGGAGCCTGTGCAGCAGCCTCCAGAATTATTCTCTTCATTTCCTCAGGAATCGTTCTTTCCTCATAAACCCTCATGGATTTTCGTTTGTACAAGCTTTCAATAATTTCGTTCATTTTTTCCCCTTTTCTGCTGCAAAAATCATTCTGATACACCAAGTACTAAATAACAATAACCATTATATCAACCTGCATTTGGAGCAATGGTTCTACGCCAATATGGCAGAAGCTTAATATTCGTTACACCAGCTTCTTTCTCAAATATACCATGTCCTTTAACTGAATACCCGCTTCATAAATTGGATGGTCATAATTATCAGTAAAAAAATTTTCCACCACATGAGAACGTGAAAATCCGCACTTTTCATAAAACGGAACCGTTAAAGGACTGTCTCCTGTTCCTGCCTGCAAAACAGAATATTTCCCCTGATATTTGCTGCTAATAAAATCAATCAGAGCTTTGCCATATCCCCTTCTCTGACTGTCCGGATCAGTGGCTATATTTTTGATCTCAAGAATTCCATTCCCCTCATCTGTAACCACACATTCCGCCTTTATCCCCTTATCATCCAGCACATACATCGTTCCATGTTCCAGATAACGATCCACCATATTTTCCTGCTCATCCGCCAGCAACAAAAGAGAAAGATACTGCTTTTTATTTCTCTCCACTTCTTTGATTTCCATACTGCTTTCTTTATCTTCTCCTGTCCGAAAATTCTTCTGTTTATCGTCTTATATTTTTACATTTTTCTGTTTTCAGAATATCACAGAACAGACTTACTTACAATGAAAAAAAGGACTCCCTCTTCCCAGGAATCCTCTTTACTGCTTCTGTTCACCGCGTTTCCGGTAATTACCTGTGAACAGCTGCTTTCTGCTTTCTTATTTTTCTTGTTTTTTTCTGCGGGTCATCAGTCCGCCAATCCGCCCGGTTTCCTTTGCCGAAAGGCTTTTCCATCCATTTTCCAGCACCTGGTCCAGAAGTCCCAGTTCTCCGGCGATCTCATATTTCAGCTTTTCCTCTTCAGGAAGTTCTCCCTTCAGATAGCTTTCCACTTCCTTATCTTTATTCAATGTTCTCACACTCCTTATCTGTATTCATCAGGAGTATTGACACTTTCAGGAAAGGTTATACTTCAATATTCTCAAATATCTCTTCCAGTTTCATGGTGATATTAGGAAACTCTCTCAGATAGATCACAGTGTCTGCATTATAATATATATCTTCTGGATCATCCTGCAAAATATAACTGTATTTCAGAATATAATTGTCCTGTTCCAGATAATAAATCTCTACTGCCCTTTCTTTTGGGGATACAATCCAGTATTCCGAAACTCCTGCTGCCTGATAAATTTCTTTTTTCACTGTTTTGTCTTTCAGGGCTGTAGCAGGACTTAGGGTTTCCGCAATAAAACGGGGTACTCCTGTGTAGGCTCCTCCTTTCAGGTGTTTTCTGTCACAGATAAGCATAACATCCGGGATTACGTAATCATTATTTTTTTCAGGCTGGTATCTGTAATCCAGATTTTCCATAAAAGAAAGACATAAACTGTTTTTCAGATGCTGCTTCAGTATTGCATGAATATTGCTGTTTACAATTCCATGGCGATAGTCTGCAGAGGGAGACATATCATAAACTATCCCGTTTATTCTTTCTTCTTTTCTGTAGTCTTCTTTTAATTCTGCCATATTTTTCTCCCCTTTCACACTTAATCAGCTTTTTTATTATCATATCAATTTATCTTTCTTCGTACAAGCAATATTTCCTTATGATTTACATTCTTAAGAAAACAATTACACGTTCTTTCATATAAAAAATCCTGCCAGACTGCTCCGTTCCCCAAATTGGATTTACAGGGTTGGTTCAGACTGACAGGATTTTTCTCTATTATTTATCCTCTCGGAATAATAATTGCAGCTATGATATATGCCCAGATTCCCGCGCCGCCGAAACAGGTAAGGATTACCCATGCAAGACGCACCAGGGTGGGATCAATGTCAAAATATTCTGCAATGCCGCCGCAGACTCCGCAGAGCATACAGTTTACTGAAGATTTATAAAGACGTTTGTTGCTCATATTTTTACTTCCTTTCTGTGGGTTCCTGCATACCGGACCCACTGAAAACTGATTGTCGTTTTACAGGCTCTGTCCCGGATATCATTCAGTAAAGCTTACTTCCAGGGTTCCCATACCGCACTCCAGCTGCATTTTGCGGACAGCGCCATCATTATCTACTATTTTGCTTCCGCCCAGACCGGCAAATTCCTCGTCTTCCAGACTGAGTGTTCCCGCACCACAGGAAAGCCGGTAATTATAATCTGTTTTTTTGCCTGCTGCTTCCAGTTCCATGGTTCCGATTCCACATTCTGCATCAATATATTCCGCATCAAGGTCTGTAAGAGCCAGGGTTCCCACTCCTACCTCAATATCCGCTTCTCTGGCTGAAATCGCACCATAGTTTTCTAAAGTTCCCGCTCCTACGGATGCACTGAATTCCCTTGTGTTCAGATCATTCTCCAGAGTTGCTGTTCCCGCCTCCACATCAATATTTACCTCTGTAAATTCCATTCCTGCCGGATAGCGAACAACCACCTGTCTTTCCTCAGGCTTTGTTTTTCCTTTGCTTTCAATTTTCAGCTCTGTGCCTTCTGTGCTAACCTTTACATGATCTGTGTCGTCTCCTGAAATACTGACCTTTACATTTTTACCGTCATATTCCTGCAGGATCAGCTCATCATAATTAAGTTCAATGTCCATGGAAGAAATATTTTCAAGCTCGTATGTTCCATCTTTTCCTACGGAATCTATATTTTCAGTTTCCCAGTCGTCATCATCCCAATCATCATGGTCGTCCCAGTCATCATCGTCCCAGTCGTCATCGTCATTCAGGCTTTCCGCAACACTTACCATTCGATTCACAACCTTCTGAACGGAACTGCCCTCATATCTCATATCGTCCATGGTTGCTCCCATGGCAACTCCGCCTACGGTAAGTCCTAAACCTGCAACTCCAAGAACTGCTGCCGCGCCTAAAACAATTTTTGAAAATTTCCTCATGCCTGATTACCTCCTTTTTCTCTGTGGATCAATCCGCTGCAAAAATCTGTAAACTTATTCAACAGTCTGGGCAAAAGTCTGCTGAGCACCCAGACAATAAAAACCAGTCCCACAAGTCCTATGGCTGTAACAATGCTTCCGAGTCCGACAGTAAAAATTCCAATCGGCGCTGTGCTGAAGCAAAGTCCGATTCCGGCAAACACTGTAACGATTCCGCCAACCAGCAGTCCGATTACTCCGGCGCCAATTCCAAATGCCAGGATAAAGGGTAAAAGGATGATGGTTACAATAAATCCGACCACACCTCCTATGGCTCCTGACAGAAACGGTGAAAGAAACACCAGAAGAATCAGTACCAGAATCATCATCCCGCTTCCCCGTTTCTCCCTGGGGCGATAACCTCTGTCTTTTCTGCCGGCTGTCCGCTCTCCCGGAACCTGTCCCGGCTCTTCTGTTCTTTCATCATAGTATCCTTTTTCTGTGTATGTTCCGGCGGAGCTGCTGTTCTCTTTCAGATCTGCCTTAATAATAGCAGCCACCTTCCCGGGACTTCCAAGCTTCTGGATTACAGACGCTTCCTCTGCTTCTCCGGCCTCATCAAAATAACTTTCATAATAATCAAGAGCTTCTCTTCTCTCATCCTCTGAAATATCAGAGAGGAGCTTTTCCAGCTGGTTCATAAATTCTTTTCTGTTCATAAATCAATTCCCCCCTCAAACAGTCTGGATATTTTTGAAGAATAGTTTTTCCATTCCACTTTATATAAATTCAGCTGTGCAGATCCTTTTTCCGTCAGTTTATAGTATCTGCGGTTTCTTCCTTCATATGCCATATCATAGGTTTCCAGACATTCATCCTTTTGCAGCCGTCTCAGCACCGGATAAAGTGTGGATTCCGAAACATCCAGAACACTGCGTACGTCCTGAGTAATCTTATACCCATAGGTTCCGTCCTGTTCCTTTGATACAATAGCCAGAACAATGGCATCCAGAAGGGCTGCGCCTGTATTAAATACCATGGGCTCACTCCTTTTTTGATTTCTGTATAATATTATATCAATCATCAATATTGTTTTATTAATAATACTATATATCATATAATATAGTTTTGTCAATAGTATCTACTAAAAATTTCCGGATAAAACACACAGTAACTGAACTCCGGAGTATTGCCATAATATCCCTGATCCGTACTTGATTTTTAAAAGATCAAAAATTATAATCAGGAATACAGATGTCAAAAATCACCATATATGATATGATTAAGTAACTGTTCACAGTCCACTGCTGTAAGCCTGATGAACTGTGGCATGATTCACATACAAAATGACGTAATCCACACCAGGAGGTTATTTATGGAAGATTTATCCAGAATTGAGGTTCTTCCCCAGGCTTTTCTTGCCCGGATGAGGGAAATGCTTGGAGACGAATATGAAGAATTTTCAGAAAGCTATAAAAAGCCCCGTACCTACGGGCTTCGTGTCAATACATCAAAAATCACCTGTGAAGAATTTGAAAAGCTTGTTCCGTTTCCGGTAACGCGGATTCCATGGACAGAGAACGGATACTTTTATTCTGAGGATATCCGTCCTTCCAGATGTCCTTTGTACCAGGCAGGGCTTTATTATCTTCAGGAGCCCAGCGCCATGACTCCGGCCGCCTGTCTTCCGGTAAATCCAGGCGAATCTGTTCTTGATCTCTGCGCTGCTCCCGGAGGAAAAGCCACGGCTCTTGGCGCTGCTCTGAATGGTCAGGGTCTTCTGATTGCCAATGACATCAGCTCTTCAAGAGCCAGGGCGCTGCTTCGCAATCTGGAGCTTTTCGGCATTTCCAACAGTTTTGTCACAAATGAAACGCCGGCCCGCCTTGCAGAACAGTTTCCTGAATTTTTCCACAAAATCCTTCTGGATGCTCCCTGCTCCGGAGAGGGAATGTTCCGAAAGGAAGAAGCTCTGGCAAAAGACTGGACTCCTGAAAAATCTCATGAATTGTCCGGAATACAAAGGGAACTGATTCTTCAGTCTGCAGACATGCTCCGTCCCGGAGGACTTCTGCTGTATTCCACCTGTACCTTTGCGCCGGAAGAGGATGAGGGAACTGTTTCTTATCTTCTGGAACAAAGAGACGACATGGAGCTTCTGGAGCTTCCTGCATATGAGGGATTTTCTCCGGGAGTACCGGAATGGGGAAACGGAAATGAAAATCTCAGAAAATGTGTACGTATTTTCCCACACAAAATGAACGGCGAAGGGCATTTCCTGGCTCTTATGAAAAAACAGGGACAGCCGGATATGGTTCAGCAGCCTTCTTCTGCTCGCCCGGATGCCAATACCAGAAAATGGCTGGAGCTTTTCCTTGAGGAAATCGGTTTACAGACCTTGGGTGGAAAAGCCTTTGACTGGAACCGGGTGGAGACAAGAGGAGACAAGGTCTATTATCTCCCTCCTGTAAACACCGGATTTCGCGGACTTACCTTTCTCCGCAACGGCCTGTATCTGGGCGATCTGAAAAAGAACCGTTTTGAGCCCTCTCAGCCTTTTGCTCTGGCTCTTTATAAAAATGATGTGAAGGCTGTGATCTCTCTTCCTGTGGCCGATTCCCGTCTGACCCGGTATTTAAAGGGAGAAACTCTTCTCATTGAAGAAGGTGAAGCCCACGGCAAAAAAGGCTGGCATCTTCTCTGTGCAGAGGGATACCCACTTGGCTTTGGCAAGCTGGTAAACGGTACTCTGAAAAACAAATATCCTGCAGGCTGGAGAGTCTGATCAAAAAAATCCCCGGGCAGAGCTTACTCTGTCTGAGGATTTTCTGTCATATTCATAGCGGATCACTTGATTTTATTCTTTTGTCAGGAAATGGAAGAAAGATCTTTTACCGGGATTTCCTTTTGCAGGCTAAAGGAATAAATAATCTTTTCTTTTACTTTTTTCTTCAAAAGTCTTTCCAGCGCCTGAGCATAATCATCAAGCTGTGTACGGTAACGTTCTTCCAGCAGCTTTTCTTCGCCCGGAAGAATCCGGTCTGTCTTATAATCCACAAGGATCAGTTCGCCATCTTCTTCAAAATATGCATCAATGATACCCTGAACAAGAATTTTTTCACCTCCTGTCCAGGAATCATTCAATTCTGAGGCCTGCACAGATATCACAAAAGGCTGCTCACGGAAAAGCTTTTGTTCCTGAGCTGCTTTTTTCATTCTCTGGCCCAGATCTGAGCGAACAAAGCTCAGAATATCCTTTATATAAATACATTCTGCTTCTTCCGGACTCATTTTTCCCATTTCTTCCAGCCTGCTGATCTGCTTTCTGATTCCCTCAAAGGAATTATCTCCTGTATAATCCAGACATTCCATAACCTGATGATAGGCAGTTCCCTTTGCCGCTCCCCGGACAGTCTGCTCTTCTGCTGCAAACCGTGGAACCAGCGGTACAAATTCCTTCTGAAAAAAGACAGTCTCTTCCTGTTCCTCATCCTGCCAGCTTCTTTTTTTCAGCTCAGATACGCTTACTTTTACCGGCATCTCTGCCAGATAATAACAGGGATACTGAAACTCAAACCGTTCTTCCAGAGTCTGCCGGATTTCCTGGTCATACACTTTTTCACAGTCCCAGTTTTTCATCACCTGCTCACGGATCTGCAAGTCTGTCATATCCACGATTTGATCCTGAATAAGATCTGATGCCGTAATTTTTCTTATTTTGAACTCTGCTCTGTCATCTCTGCACTCCTGTACGCTTCCTGCCGAAATACCATAATCCAGATAAAGATTTCTCATTGCACTGTGGCCTGCAAGAGCCGGAAGTATCACATCCCAGAAATCTCTTGCTCCGGACCGGATTCCTCCGGGCAGCAATAGCTCCTTTTCATTTCTTCCATAGGAAATCCGCGCCAGAGTTTCCTCCAGCTTTGCTATGGTGCCTGTAATATAAAGCTTTTCTTTTGCGCGGGTAAGGGCAACATAGAGAACTCTCAGTTCTTCGCCCAGACTTTCTCTTTTCAGTTCTCTGCGGATAATCTGTTTGTGAAGAGTAGGCGCGATCAGCCTTTTTTCCGGAAGTATGGCATCAGCTCCAAATCCCAGCTCCGGATGGATCAGAAGCCGGGCGTTTATATCCTGGAAATTAAACTGTTTTCCCATTCCCGCAGCAAACACCACAGGAAATTCCAGTCCCTTGCTTTTATGGACCGTCATGATCTGTACTGCTCCGCTGCCGGCGTCTGTTACATTCACTTCGCCAAAATCCACCTCATATTTCTGAAGGCTCTCAATATATCTGACAAAATTAAACAGTCCCCTGTAGCTGGTTTTTTCATAATCCATTGCTTTTTCCACCAGCATCCGAAGGTTGGCTCCTCTCTGATTTCCGCCGGGAAGAGCTCTTACATACGTTTCGTAGCCTGTTGCTTTCAGAATATACAGGATCAGCTGATGAACCGGTGTATAAGCTGCCATATCACGAATTTCCTGAAGCTGCCTGTGAAATTTTTTCAGTTTGTTCCTGAGGTTTCTTTTTTCCTGCTCTTCACAATTCTCTGCTTTCCCTTCCTCCCCGGGCTCTTTTTCAATAAAAGCGCAGAGGCTTTCGTACAAAAGCCCTTCCGGACTTTCCAGACGGATCAGAGACAGATCCTGAGCTGTACAGCCCACCAACGGAGAATGCAGCACACCTGTAAGAGGAATATCCTGCAGAGGGTTGTCACAGACTCTCAGATAGTTCAAAAGAGTTACTACCTCCTGTGCAGAAAAATATCCGGTTCTGGATGCCGTATACGCGGGAATCCCATTTGATTCCAGCACCTCCCGGAAGGTATCTGCCCATCCGTAGGCTGAGCGGAGCAGGATCACAATATCTCCATACTCCAAAGGTCTGTATGTTCCGGTTTCTTTGTCAAGAATCTGCTCTCTGCCTGTAATTCTGTTTATTTCTGCGGCAATGGCAAGGGCTTCCAGCTCCTGCGGCGTCTGCCCGGAATCTTCATCCTGAAGCTCTTCACTGTCTTTTTCCACCAGAAGCACTTCCGTTTTCAGAAACTCTCCACCCTCAGGGAAATCCGCTCCGGGATAAAGAGCGTTATTGTCATCATAGGTAATGCCTCCCAGATCTTCTCCCATAATCCTGCGGAAAATATAATTCACACTTTCCAGAACCTGAGCGCGGCTGCGGAAATTTTTGTGAAGCTCAATTTTCTGTTCCCGGCTGTCTTCTGTGGAATAGGTCTTATACTTTTCCATAAAAAGTTCAGGTCTTGCCAGTCGGAAACGGTAAATACTCTGCTTCACATCTCCTACCATAAAAATATTTTTTCTGTCCTGAGACCATCCGGAAACCATGGAGGTGATCATCTCCTGGACAAGATTGCTGTCCTGATATTCATCAACCATGACCTCCTCATATTTTTCCGAAAGCTCCCTGGCTGCCTGGCTTGGATTTCCCTCCTCATCCATGAGAATGTTAAGGGCAAAATGCTCCATGTCTGTAAAGTCCAGAATATTTTTTTCCCGCTTTTTCTGAGAAAATTTTTCCTGAAACCCACAGGTAAGCTTTACAAGGCTCTCCACCGGGCTCCTGCAGCAGTAAAGAAGCTCCAGTAATTCATCCTCACTCCAGCAGAAATATCTGGCAGAAAGCTCTTTGATAATATCTTTTTCTTCCTCTCTGAAGGTTTTTGCCTGAGTTTTTTTATCCTCATCCTGTTCAGAAATCTTTTTTGCAGAAAGCCTCGCAAAAGAGGGCTTTTTCAAAAGCTCTGCAGTTTTGTCATAATCCTTTTGTTCTGCAGCCTGCTTTATCTGTCCAATCAACAGAAGATCACTGTCCAGAGCAGCCTCATACTGCCAGGGACCCTCCGGCGATTCACAGACTGCCCTTGCCTGGTCTGCAAGCCGTTCTGCTTCTTCCAGACGTTCTCCTGTTTCTTCCCACAAAAGACTGATCCACCGGGTCTTTCGCAGTTCCTCTTTGCTGTCCACCCTGTAAACTTCCAAACACTGCTGAAGCCATTTTTCCGGAAACGGATGGCTGACAGAAGCCTCATAAACCTTTTGTATCAGCTCCTTCAGTCCCTCATCTGTTTTTCCGGGAGAATAACATTCCACCAGTTCCAGAAACTCTTCATCTCTCTGCTCATAGGCTTCTTCCAGAAGCTCCTCAATGACCTCTTCTCTTAAAAGCTTCAGCTCACCCTCATCTGCTGTGCGATATCCGGGATCCAGTCCGATCATATGAAAATAATTTTTGATAATATAGGAGCAGAAGCTGTCAATAGTAGTGATCTGGGCTGTATGTATCAGAGTCATCTGCCTCTGAAGATGCTCGTTGTCCGGTTCCTCAAAAAGCGCCTGTTCCAGAGCCGCAGAAATACGCTCCTTCATTTCTCCGGCCGCCGCCCTTGTAAAAGTCATGATCAGAAGCTTGTCAATATCTACCGGATGCTCTTTATCCAGAATCTTACTGAGAATACGCTGTACAAGCACTGCTGTTTTACCAGAGCCTGCGGCTGCGGAAACCAGAATATTTCTGTTTCTCAGGGAAATTACTTTCTGCTGTTCTTCCGTCCATGTCACTGCCATATCAGCGTTCCTCCTCTTCCAGATGATTCCATATTTCCTGATCCGAAAACTGTTTCAGACGTCTGTACTCATAGCCTGGGATTTTCCGGTCAAATCCGCAGACGCCCTGATAGGAGCAGTAGGTACAGGCCGTTCTTTTTCCCAGCTCATAGGGCGATACCTCCGTATCTCCGGAAAGAATCTCTCCACGGATATCTGAAATTTTTCTTTTTACATATTCATTCAGAAGACGGAACTGCTCCCTTGTGGCAACAGAGGAACCTTTTCGGAAGGAACCGTCCTTATTATAGGTTACCGGCAGAGAAACCAGACTTCTGTCCATTTTCTGGATCACCTCAGAATTTGCAGCCACAAGTCCGTTCATTTTCAGTTCTTTCAGAAGCCCCGGCTGGATGCTGTCCATATCAGCCTGAATATTTTCCTGGATCATGGGATCTTTCACATTGTAATAAAAAATTCCTGCCGGCTGTATGTCACAGTCCGGGTGCTTTCTCTGTTCTGCATCCAGAGCAGCGTCCATATATACCACAAGCTGAAGCTGAAGACCATGATACAGGCTGACCAGGTCAAAGGAAGTGTTCCCCGACTTATAATCTATGATTTTTACATAGACCTTTTTGTCCTCTTTCAGCACATCAAGACGGTCAATCCTTCCCCCTCCTATGGAAACCTCAAAACCTTCGGGCAGAAATTCTCCCTGGCGCAGCTGCTCCTGAAGCGCCCATACAGTACGCTTCAGAATACGGGAGGTTCTCTCTATCATATACTGGTTTCTGGCGCTGCTTTTTAATATTGTGTTTCCATAATCTGCCGCTACCTGGTTCAGACATTCTTCCACAATACTGTCTCTTTCCTCCTCATCAAGCTCGCTCCACCTGAGTCCTTTTCGCTGGAGCTCTGCGGCAAATTTCTCCAGTGCCTGATGAATTACATTGCCCATATCCATTGCGCGAAACTCATATTCTGCCCGCTCTGTGATCTCAAGACCATACCTTAAAAAATGGGCAAAGGCACAGGCTGCAAAGCGCTCCAGTCTGGTGGCGCTGTTCGGCGATACCTCCCCGTAAAGAGCCTTTGCAACACTTGCACTGATCCTGTCAGCAGGCTTTCTCATAAATGCCGCGTCTGTCAGCTTTTTTGTAAGCTCCTGATATTCCGGACTTCTCAGATACCAGCTGTACAGCTCCTGAAATAAAGGTTCCTCATATTTATCTGTATCGCTTCCAAGAACCTCCAGCAGATAATCCATGCCCGTAGAAGGTGTTTCCAGAAGTTCCATAAGGCTTTCCGGCTCCTCTGCCCGTTCCGGCTGCAGCTGCGGGTAAAGCCTTCGGACTGTATGAATCAGATAGGCCGGACTTACTGCCTCGCCCTTCATATTTGAATCTGCAAAAGAGAGACAAAGATGTTCCGATGGCTTGGTAAGATTCAGATATAAATAGAACCGCTGAATATTCATCAGTTCCTTTGGGCCGGGAGCCAGCTCCACTCCCTGATCTGCAAAAAATTCCCGGTCCATCTCTGTGAGGATTCCTCCGGACTCTGTGTTTTTTGGAATGTTTCCTTCATTCACACCCACAAAAAATAAAGCCCTGACATCCTTCAGTCGTGTTCTCTCCATATCGCCTACAAGAACCTGGTCAATTCCGGGAGGAATCAGAGCTACCTTTGCCTGACTCATTCCTGTTTCCAGAATCTGACGGAATTCTTCCGGAGATACTGTTTCCTCTCCCAGAATTTCCGCCATTTTATCAAGAAGCTCCATGACGATACCGTAAATCTGCGCGTATTCCTTTTCCATTGCCCGATCGCCCTTCCGGCAAAATACTTCTTCCTGCTCATAAAGTTTTTCCTGAATACGGCTTCTTACAATAAACTCATAAAGAAATCCACAATATTCTTTTACTGTTTTCTTTTTTCCGGAAAATCCCCGGGCAAGCTCTTCTGTTTCCCAGACAAAACGCTCACGGATCTCATTCAGCTCCAAAATAGATTCCTCTTTCATTCCCCGATAAATCCGCACCCACTTTTCCTTCCATTTTTTGAATCCCCGGATTCCAAGGGCTACCACATAGTTTTCCAGCCAGTCTGTTTCCTGTCGTGTGATATCCGACATTCCGCATCGCAGATACCGGAACACACTTTCATAGGAAAATCCCTGCGCTGCCATTTCCAGAGCTGCCCTTACATACTCTACAAAAGGATTCATAAGAATGGAGTGCTTCTCATCAATAAAACAGGGAATTCCACTATTATCAAAGGCCTGTCTGGCCAGATTTCCATATTCCTCCAGATTGCCTGTGATCACAGCAATTTCTCCAAACCTGTACCCCTCTTTTCGTACAAGGCGAAGAATCCTTCTTGCAGTTTCTTCCATTTCCTTCAGCGGAGTTCCCGCAGAAAAAATACTGATTTCCTTTTGTTCCTGTTTATAAACCTGTCTGCGATACCGGAACAGATTTTTTTCCATAAAAGAAAGAGCAGGAGAATGGGCAAACCGTGACTTTTCACCGGCTTTTATCCACACAGGCTCTTCTGTTTCTTTTGTAAGCTCACAAAGTCCCCGTATCATTTTGTGGCTCATGTAAAAAAGCTGGTGGGATTTTTCTTTTCCCATAAAAGGTTCCTGTACATCCATAGTCACAGTCACCAAAACTTTACTACACACAGCCAGAAGCTCTTTTACCACCTTCATCTGCACAGGAGTAAAACCAGTAAAGCCATCCAGAACAAGCACGCTGCCTCGAAGCTTCTCAGAAAAAACAATCTCTTTTGCCAGAACCTCCAGCACTTCTTCCGGTGTCATGTAATGTTCTCTCAGATAATCCCGAAATGCCTGATAAAGAACTGTCACATCCTGAAGCTTCATCTGAAGAAGAGCTCTGTCAGAAGCGTCCTCCTTCATTCTTTCCAGTTCCTGCTCTCCTACCTCATACTGCATAAATTCAGAAATCAGAGATTTTACCTCGTCCAGATATCCGGGCTTTTTCATCTGATTTTTCAGATAAACCAGATCTTTCTGATGCTTCTGGACCAGCTTCTGAAGAACCATATTTTTCCCTGTCTCTTCCAGAATTTTTCTGGTATCTCCGCCTACCTCCTCAAAAACACGAAAGGCAAGGCGTTCAAAGCTGAGTACGTCAATATTCAGGATTCCTCCGTCCGGATGCATTTCTACCAGTGTTTTTTGCGTCTGCATGGTAAACTGTTCCGGCACGATCACATAAAAAAGTTGTTTCGGATGCTCTCTGGCTTCCTGAATCACGCTCTGAAAAACTGTGTAGGACTTTCCGGAACCGGAATTTCCAATAATAAACTGAAGCGGCATAATTTCCTCCATACGAAAACTTTAACTGCACATATTCCCATTGATGTTATACAACTGTTAAAATAAATGCGAAAATATACTTTCACAGTATCTCTTATATCCTGTTTCTGTATTGTAGCACATATGTTCGATAATTGCAATCATGCTAAAATAGCATATCCATATGCTTAAATGAAACTTATACCGACAGCTGTAAATAGTAAATTTAAAAAATATACAAAAGTCATACACCTGAAGAAATTTTTCCAAATCAGTAAATGTTGTGATCACGGGAAATCCATTTTCTTTTCATGAATTTGTCTTTATAAGCTGCACAGATAGACTTATCATAGATAACCTCCTGTGTGGGAGTTTTTAGAGTGGACCCCTAAAACTCTAAAAGATCTAAAACTACTATCCATGAAAAAAAATCATACATCAAAGCACTGACTTATTTGACGCTTCCATCGAAATTTGATATTTACTCATTTACAGGACTTAAATATTTTTAAATACAAAAAAACCAGTACCTCTGTTCAGTACTGGTTAAGTTACATCTTCAAAACTACATACATGTTGACATTGGAATCATTT
>OHHK01000082.1_pt1 | contig 85612 bp, 71 predicted proteins | sample 1568111 | NCBI WGS metagenome assembly OHHK01 (sample SAMEA3879562, study PRJEB24766) | human gut metagenome | biome: human-associated habitat; feature: feces | place: USA | collected 1985/1987 | reverse complement strand
TTTTCTGATATTTTTTTTCTTCAGAAAGCGCATCATAAAACTTTTTATTTTTTATAAGATATGACATCCATCCCAGCCATTCATTATCTTTTAGCAGAAGCGCCTGCTTTACCTGATAACCAACAGCATGCACCAAAAACTGAGGCTCCATTTTTTCCAGCCTCTCCATGATCAAAAATGCCCCAGGCCAGTTGATATCCTGCAGCCACTCCAGCATCTCACATGTGTATTTATTTAATTCTTCATCAGTTTTTTCACATATTACTTTTGCGCAATTTTCCCATGACCATCCATATTCTATAGGCTGCATAAATACAGATAAGGATTTTATCTTTCTCGCCTCTCTGAGAGCCTCTTCCTGAACCTCTACAGGTTGTCCCTCATCCATCATTTCAAATAAAGTATCAATATCTACTGACATATCAATATCCTCCGTCCCATTTTATTGCTGCCGTACTGCCTAAAAGGGCAATTACTGTAAAAATCTTGTATTTCATGCTTGCTTTCCTCCATTTCTCATTAAATTCTCTTAAAAAAGGGTATAGAAAAGGAAGCGGCAGGATATACCGCCTCCTTCAAAACTAATGTTCTGATATTATTATTTACAATCAAACTAATCAGTAGTCTAATTTTCCCCAATAAGATTCATAATATCTTTTCAGTATTTTTTGACACTTTTTATTTTCGGAAAAAGCATCATAGAGCTTTTTATTTTTTAGAAGATATGACATATAAGTCAGCCATTCATTATCCTTTAACAGAATCGCCTGCTTTACCTGATAACCAACAGCATACACTAGCAACTGAGAATCCATTTTTTCCAACCTCTCCATGATCAAAAATGCTCCTGGCCAATTAAGATCCCGCAGCCACTCCAACATCTCGCATATGTATGTATCTAATTCTTTATCTGTTTTTTCACATATTACTTTTGCGCAATTTTCCCATGACCATTTATATTCTATAGGCTGCATAAATACAGATAAGGATTTTATCTTTCTCGCTTCTCTAAGGGCAGCTTCCTGAACCTCTGTCGGTTGCTCCTCATCTAGCATTACAAATAAAGTATCTATATCTACTGTCATATCAATGTCCTCCATCCCATTTTACAACTACACTTTTTACTGCCCGGGTCCAAATAGAATTTGAACCCGTGTCTATCCAAGTTTGTAACGGTACTCCCACCGGAAGTACTGTCACATGAGTAGGCTTATCTCTATATGCATATACTACTCCTGTTGCGTTCAACTTGTTTATGGTTGTAACTGCTGCTTCACGTCCAGGTCGTGGGGGAATTGTTGAAAACGAAAGCCCTGTGTCCCAATCCTTCTTTTGGGGAGTTAAATTACCTGGGTTTGTTCCACCGTATCTATAAATTGGAAAATCTTTCCTCTGCTTCTTAGACCGCAGTATAGCGTCTGCGTCTATCTTGACTTCTTCTTTTTCTTTTGAAGCAAAAAAATCAATTGACCCTACGAAATCTATAGCTTTATGTGCCACAAATCCTGCAACAAATCCCGCAACTGCTGATGCTACTTTTTTAGCTACTGTTACTACAAATTTTTTTACCGTACCAGCTAACAAAGCGCCTATTGAAGCCGCAAAACATCCACTGTAATCCACAAGATTAGCCGGATTTGCAGTATGCATACATATTTTTCCCGAGGCTTCCGGTAATGCTTAAAACCTTACCCCAGCTGTCATAAATATAGTTTACCACTGTGTTTCCATAAAAGAGCTATCGTTTCCACTATCATTTCAAATCTTTGAAAATTCAATTCTTTTGTCTCCTAAATTCTGAACCATTCCCTCTCCCTTTTTTTATTTTCTCGACCTCTTTCTCAGCTTTTCTTTAGACTTTACCATTACAACATACATAAATGAAAACTCTTCAAACCTATCAAAAATTCGGGATTTCATCTTCTTATATTTGTCATAAACAAATCTCTTCTTCATCTACGGTAAACTTATCTATAACCTCCTCAAAAACATTTCTCATTCTTTGAGAATTTTCTGTTTCCTGATTCTCCCCTCTTTTAGAAATGTATATTTTTTGTTCTTTTAATACAATTCCAGCTGTCAAAACATAAACAGATTCACTCTGACTATTCTGCTGAGTTATCATATCTATTAAAATTGGTGATAGCTTATCCACATAAAAAATGTTCGTTATACATATTGGCACTACAGGAAGTCTATCTATATGTTTTTTTACAAATTTTTTTAACTCTTCATTCAATAGTTTTATGTGCCTCTCTGTAAGCTCTGAAACACAAAGTTGTACTAATATCTGAGTTTTGTAGTTTTTTCTATCTTCATAAATATGTATAGATATTTTATTATGTATGTCATCTAAAAGTCTCTCGTTTGTTTCCACTACTAACTCATAATAATCCATAAACGCCCAACTGGCTATTTCCATTAAATCTTTATCCCTCAAAAAAGTTTTTATAATTTCTATTTTTTCTGAATGTTTTTTAGATGTCTGAAATATTTCACCATCAATAAATAACTTATAAAGTTGTTTTCTACTTCGATTTAAAATATTATTATATTTCCAGCTTACAAAACACCGAAAAACCGCTCCTAGTATCATCCATGCATATATAATTACATAACAAAATACTAACAATTTTGATATATACATTTGATTAAAACAGACCCAATGCACAGCCGTAACCAAAGATAATATAATTAAAGCTAAAATTTTTATTAAAGCCTGAACTTGTAAAACGTAAAAGCCTTTTAAATTCGACATCCATTTTCTTTTTCTGTGTTGTGCTATATACCCATACTGAAATAATGGATTAGACTTGTCTTCTTTTTCTGCAATCTGTGCATTCATACCAGAAAATCCTGGTATGTTACTATTACGAGCTGGACGCCAATTAACTGAGATAATCAGAATAATACTTAAATAATTATATGACATCCTCTTACTAATCATATTTGTTCCAATAAAGCCAGTTATACATAAAAATGCACCAATGATACTTATAATTAGGATAAAAGAAAACAAACTATTTGCATCCATCTCAAATACTCTTTTTTTATTATCTTTTCTTTTCATACACCCTTTACTCCTATTAAATGATCTGCTTCCAAATATAATTGTAAAATATTTTAAACATAACTCTTTTAAGAAGTCAGGAAAATATGCAATAATGTTTTTGCATTTTCTCCTGACTTTATTAATATATTTTGTTATTTATCAAACAATTTAGTGATAAATATATTGTGTATTCCCATCTTTATAATAAATATCGTAATATATTTTCCTATGTCCAGACCCTCTATAGCACATTCCTTTTCCAATATGGCGCCAGCCAGTTATTGATGACACTCCATAGGATACCCCATATCCTGCACCTGTAGATATTACTGTTTGTTCAACATCTACAACATTGGTTCTTTTAAACTTTGATTTTAATTTTCGACATTCCGAATATCCTACATCCAGTCTACCCAATTGTATATACTCTTTAGCTGTTTTATCAAGACGTTCATGAAATATTTTTCTGTTCTTATCAAAACCAGTGCCATCTCCTCCTATTTTTGCAAGAATCCCGCTTGCAGCTGCCTGCATTGCTATTTCTGTTCCATCATCTCCATTCAATACTCCACCGACAACTGTTGTAGCCACATTTGTTACAACCTGCCACCCCCATTTAGCAGCACTTGCACCAACTGCTGCAGAAATTCCATCAAGAGCAGCCTGAGCAACAACTTTCCAGCTCATTTCTTTTTTATCAACAAGAAGCTGCTTTCCTAATGAAATTGCCGCTCCTGCAAGCCCTATAATTTCAGTCCACAAATGTCCATTACTATCACTTCTTGTCAATGGATTCTGATTACAATAAGTATACAGATTCCTGTTATGAAGAGTTTCTGTGGATGCTATTAAGGTTGTCACAGCATCGGAAGAGATAAACCTTCTCAACTCCGGATCATAATACCGGTTCTTCAGGTAGTACATCCCTGTTTCTTTATCGTAGTAATATCCTCTGTAACGGAACGGGTTCTGCTGGCCTACGGTGTCCTTCAGGCTTCCGGTAATGCTTAGAATCTTACCCCAGCTGTCATAAGTATAGTTTACCACCGTGTTTCCATCCTCGTCAATAAGAGCAATGATATCGTTCTGGAGGTTTCTTACATAGAAGTAGTTCTTTCCTCCAATGATAATGGAAACAAGGTTTGCGTTGGAATCATAGGTGTACCAGAAGGTCTGTCCATTGGTGATCTCTGATACCAGAAGTTCCCCTGCCATTCGGTATTCGGTGGCTGTACCATCTACAACTTTCTTTGTTCTGGAGCCTGTATGATCGTAAAAATACTGGATGTTCTTTCCATTGTTTACCCCGGCAAGCTTTCTGCCCATAATCCAGCGGTAAGTAATATTTCCTCTGGTCAGCATGTTTCCGATTGCATCATAGGTCATTGCTGTGCCGTTCCAGTTCACAAGCTGGTCTTTCCAGACAGAAGCATAAGATCCTGTTTCTGTTCTTTCCGGGAAAGCAGGAAGCTCTCCTGCGGTATATGCATACTCCTTCACCTCAGTCAGATTTCCTCCCAGATCATACTCGTAGACAAATGTCTTATTCTGGGTCTGGCTGTCTTCACGGATCAGCTGGTTTCTCTCGTCATAGCAGAAAGTATCTGTCTTTACCGCGCCGGAGCCTGAGCGATCCTGGATCCTTGTGATATTTCCGTTTTTGTCATACTGATAGGTAAGCTTTCTGTCTCCCACAGTCAGACCTGACGGCATGGCATGTTCCTGATTTCCGTTTGCTGCCGGATAAGCCACCTTTACTGCAAAAGCCTTTTTGGTGCTGAGAGTTACACCTGCTGCCCTTCCCAGCTTATCGTAAGTGCTGGTCTTTGTATAGCCTCCGCGTACCTTTGTGGTCTGTTCCCTGCCGTCTTTATCATAAGTATAAAGAGTCGTAGTATGGGAAACGCCTGCCTTGTGGATCAGTTTTGTCATGTGGTTTGTTGCATCGTAAGTATACTCATAAAAAGAACCTTTTTCATCTCTTACACGCATCAGGCGGTCAAGGAAATCATAATCCAGATCATAGGTTTTACCTGCCATATGGTTCACAACCCGGCAAAGATTTCCCTCTTTATCATAGGTATAAGTATTCAGCTTCTGCTCTGTTCCGCCGGAAGATTCTCTGAAATAGCTTTCTGTCATCCGGTCCTGACTGTCGTAGGTGTACCGGATCTCATTTCCATTTGCATAAACAGTCCTGCTGAGATTTCCGTTTCCACTTTCATAAATATACTGTACCACCTGGCTGCCTGCAATGGATGCGGCTGTTGTGTTTCCAAAGGCATCATATTCAAATCCATATCGGAAGCCGTTGTGGTCAATGGACGTCAGTTTGTCCTTTGTATAGCCATAAGTATTTTTTACCACCTGCTTTGTTCCGTCTGCAGTTACTTCCTGAGAGACGGAAGTCATTCGGTCAGCAGAATCATATTTATAACTCAGCCTGTTGCCCTGTCCGTCTGTCAGAGAATTAAGAAGATCTGACTTCACATTCCAGTCATACAGGGTTCTGTTGCCCTCTGCGTCTGTGACAGACGCCACATGGTTTTTGTCTGTGGTAAAAGATCTTGCGATCCAGATACCTTTATCCTGAGCATCAGGCTGTACGGTACCGCTTTTTGTGATGTTTCCGTTTCCGTCATAGACCAGACGGTTCACCACGCCCATAGCGGAGGTTCCTTTCGTCACGTTATGTTTTTTATCATACTCATACTTAAATTTATTTCCCTTTGGGTCCGTGATCCCGGTCAGGTCACTGTTTTCATTATATTCAAACTTTGTGGCATTTTTCTGGGAATCCACGGCAGAGATTACATTGTTTTTGTCATCATAGGTGTAGCTCTGTCCGAATTCTTCCCGGTACAGGGAAAGTCCGTCAAAAAATGCAAGGTTGGCATTTCTGCAGTAAGTATAGGAAACCTTAATGCTGGTATAGTCCTGCTTTGCCACATAAACGTCACCCAGGAACTGCCAGTCAAGAATATCCGGGCTGAAATTTGTATAATGAATGTCATTTTTTCCGTCTGCCCCTACAAAAACCACTTCTACGCCAAAGCGGCGGTATTTATCATTATCTGTTTCCGGCAGACAGGTTCCCCGACCCCAGGCATTAACCATGTAAGTGTCTCCTTTTTTGCCTGTGAGATCAAGGAGTTTTGTAAGACGCTTATTTACCTGAGTATCGCCTATGAAACGGTATATATATTTATCCAGCCCGCCTACTCTTTCGGGAACTATGGATACCGCACGTTTATCAACTTCTGTTGTCATATTCAGCTGGCAGTAACGTGCATTCAGAAAACAGAAATTTCTTCCGCGCTGTACTGCATACCATTTCTGATTTCCTGTCAGGCAAATTCCACGCACTGCAATTTTCTGACCTGCTTTTAATGTAATAACTGCTTTTCCTGTCAGCGATGGAGTATCAAATACTTTGTCTTCCTGCTTCATGGTGCAGACAGGAGCATTTACACTGAGACGGATCACATGATCTCTTTTTATATAGCCAAAATAACGTTTTTTATCGATCTGCATGGCTACATAGTACCATTTTTGTCCTCTTGAATCTGTTGTAATGGAACGGATTACCACACTGGTTCCTCTGGGTATCACTTCTTCTACAATAGCTCCACTGTCAGAAGCTGAAGCCCGCAAAATTGCTCCTGTAACCGCAACTGCCCCACAATTATCTCCATCATTTCCGCCAAGGTACGCAAATGCTCTGCTTGCCGGAAAATATCCCCGTTTTCCTTCTGCATTTTCCACTCTGTACCACTGGCTGTTTTCGTTTGGAAGGGAAACAGAAGCATAAAGATGTGTCCATTTCTGTACACTTGCGACTTTTTTTCCATTCAGAGACGGTCTGTCATAAATATACGAAGTTCCTGCTGCCGTTACTGTTACAGCACGGTTTACCGGTCTTACATTTTCAGATCCGACTGATGTCAGACCATCTTCATAATATGCCTTCTTTTCAAAATCCGTGCTTCCCAGCTGGAAGTCCCCGTTGTCGATCAGATTACATCTGCTTACAGTTGTTCCCGTTTCCAGCTGAGCCATATCACCGTATAACACGCCTGCAGCATGATATAAATAAAGATATACACGTACTGTAGGATCTTTAGAATCAGAGGGCACAGTAAAGGTACGGTAAAGACGTACGAAACCGCCTGTTGTTTCTTTCAGAATTTCACTGTCCAGATAAATCCATTTTCCATTTTTGTCAATATATCTGATCCTCAGCCTTGCGCCTCCATCTTCTGCGGCCTGCTTCATTTCTGTTTTTACATACATAGAAAAGGTATACGTCATTCCTGCTTTCAGCTTTACATCCTGAGCCCAGCTTACATACCCTTTCAGGGAACTGCTCTCCGCTTTTAAGGATCTGGTTCCTACTTTGCAGTGCTTCTGATCCGTATTGACAGATGCTGTTCCTGATGCGTCTGTTCCGATAATCTTTCCCCATGCTGACTTAGCTGCCTGAATGATCGGATCCTTCAAAAGCTGAACTACATTGGTCTGAAGTTTTGTGGCGTTTTCCAGACAGTTCACATGATTTCCGCTGGTATTGAATCGTGCGCTGGCAGCATGACCAAAGCCGTCATGAATGTGCAGAAGGTTTCCGCTGTTGTTAAAGCGATAGATTTCGCTTCGTTTTTTATTATCTGTGAATTTTGTGCTGTTATAGCCGTAAGTCAGGGTCAGACTGTTTCCTTTCACATTCCCGCCGAACTCTGTGATTCTTTTTACACGATAAGGGCTGGAAGTATAATATTCGTAATTGACACGGTATCCGTCAACATCCGTCAGGGAAGTAAGCATATGATTTTTATCATATGTATAATTTACAGTTTCATTGTCAATATCAATGATTTTTACCAGATCTCCATTGTTGTACCCGAACAGCTTCTTTTTACCGGAAGGTGAAGTGATCTCATGAAGATAGGTAAGCTTGCCCTGACTGTTTTTCAGATAAGTAAGAACTGTCTTTCTGCCTGCGCCGTCTGTAACAGAGATGACTCTTCCTTCATTCCAGGCAACAACTAGAGTATTTCCATTTTTGTCCTTTACTTTTACCAGATATCCATTTCGGAACATCAGCTGATTGTTTTCCTTATCGTGGATCACAAGCTGTTCGCTGGCATCTGCATGAATAGTCACATAGGATTCCGAACCACCTTCCTCCAGCCATTTGGATTTTTTGGAATCATAGTAAAAATAATGAACGGTTCCGTCTCCGTCTGTGTGCTGATAATAGTCAGTTCCTGCAATTTTTACTTTTTTCAGAGTCTGATGATAACTGAGGGCAAATCCGTATCCATAGCCCAGGTTCACCTGTCTGTTATTGGAATTGTATACATGGGCAAGGCTCATGGGTACGCGGCTTCCGCCGGTTGCCATGGTATCATGGATCAGGATCAGGTTTCCGTTATAGTCATTTACATGAACGGTTCCCGCTCTTCCCACATCCTGGCTGTGATAGCTCCAGTAAGCCTCCAGACCTGAATAATTCACATAGGAAAGCTCGATTCTGGGGCGCATATCCTGAAATCCGTTGTCGCAGTCAGAGGACAGAAATTCTGTATATCCGGAAAGCTCTTTGTCATTTTTAAACATCAGTCCGTAGTTGCCGCCGTTCTGATACCAGTCCTTTACCATTCTGGTAATATCCAGGGTAATGTATTTCTGCTGGTCTCCTTTGTATCTGCATATATCCTCCACAGTATCGGAATAAAGAGGCTTATTGTACCAGTTAATGGAATCTGAGTTCCACGCATGAAGCACCTTATGCACTGCCACAGTACGTTCTTTTCCGTCCTCAGCCAGTGAAACAAGCACCAGTCTGGCATTGATGACCATATCTCCTGTTTTGATCTCCGGAAGCGCAAATCTTACAAAGCTTCTCTGTACCTGATCGCCTCCCTTGTTTTTCAAAATAATACTTTTCTGGAAGTTGTCCTCCTCATATAAGGAATCCACATGGGCGTCATAGATCTCAGAAGCTTTTTTGGAGGTAGTTGTTACAGGGTCAATGACTACCGGAAACAGGCGGTTCTCAGATCCCAGCCATTCCATATCCGGCAAAAATGTGATCCTGCACACATCTGTGTCTGTTTCTGTAAGGCTCAGACGGATTGCCTCTGATTTTTCGCCGCCGGCGTCTTTCATGCAGGGCGCATGAACACAGAACACTTCCTGTTCCTCCCTGTCTAAAAAAGAAACCACATTGTTGCGCAGTACAGGACGAAGATTTTTCATCTGATAAAGACAGCTGTAAGTATCGGAAACCGCTTCCGGTTTATGAAGAATCAGATCTTCCTTCACTCCTTCCCCGTGAATCCGGCAGCGAAGCTCTGCCCCGTCAAAAATGTCCTTATAAGAAACTACGCTTTTTTCCTGTTTCCGGGCTTCTGCATAAGTACCTCCCTCCAGCCCCCAGGAAAGAAAGCTGTCTTTTCGGCTCAGGTACACTGTGGAAGCCGGTTCTGCTTTTTTGTTCAGGAAAATCTCCAGATCCCCTTTTCTGTTCAGAAATCCCGGGATTTTATTTTCCTGCACTGAGCTTTCCATATCCATTCCCGAAAAAATTTCTTTTTCACGGAATCTCTGTAAATTCTGCGGCGTTTCTGTTTCCTGAAGGGTATCATCCATTTCCTTCCAGTTTCCGCCTCTGTCCTGGTAGTGTACGGGCTCCAGATAAATCTCTACGGTTCTGGAATGATCCTGATTTTCAAATACTTTTCTGTTTGCAGTACGCTGATCCGCAAGCTCTGTTCGTTTCATGTGTTTCATCTGCTTCATAATTTTGTTCTCCTTTATTCTTTTATTATTTATTTATTCTTGTAATTCAGGTCCGGCTCTGTTTTACAATCAGGATTATAACAAACAAACGTTCTTTTTCTCCATAACACATCTGTATACCGAAAGAACATTTGTTTGTATTTTATTATCAGAATATTTCCTGTTGACAAATACCCTTGCAAGGTATATGATAATAATACAAATAATACCCATAAGGGGTATGTTTATAAACAGAATTTATTTTTAGCCATAAATGAATCAAAGGAGGAATTTACAGTGACTGAAACAACATCCTGCTTCTGCACAAAAAAAACAGTACGTCCGGAGGAAGACCGAAAAAAGCTTGTAAACCGTCTGAAAAGAATTGAAGGACAGGTTCGCGGTATTATAGGAATGCTGGAAAACGATGCCTACTGCAATGACATTCTGGTTCAGTCCGCCGCAGTAAACGCTGCAGTGAATGCTTTTAACAGAGAACTTCTTGCCGCCCATATTAAAACCTGTGTGGCAAGGGATATCCGGGAAGGCAAAGACGAAACCATTGATGAACTTGTGGTTACTTTACAGAAACTTATGAAATAAGACTGTGTACGGAACAGACAGTCTGTACACAGCAGAAGGAGGAAATATGGAACAATATCAGGTAACAGGAATGAGCTGTGCGGCCTGCAGCGCCCGGGTAGAAAAAGCTGTATCCCACGTTCCCGGGGTAACCTCCTGCTCGGTCAGTCTGCTCACCAATTCCATGGGAGTAGAGGGAAGCGCCTCCCCTCAGGATATTATAAAGGCTGTTGAGGAGGCCGGTTACGGAGCCTCCCTAAAAGGCGCTGACAGTCAGCAGTCCTCTGCATCCCAGGCTGCGGAAGCTCTTGCGGATCACGAAACTCCCATTCTGAAAAAACGACTGATCGCCTCTGTGGGCTTTCTTCTGGTTCTCATGTATTTTTCCATGGGACATATGATGTGGGGCTGGCCTGTGCCTCAGTGGTTTGAACACAATCATGTTGCCATGGGGCTTTTACAGCTGCTTCTTGCAGGGATCGTCATGGTCATTAACCAGAAGTTTTTTATCAGCGGATTCAAAAGTCTCTGGCACAGATCCCCCAATATGGACACGCTTGTTGCCCTTGGCTCCATGGCGTCCTTTGTCTGGAGCGTGTATGTGCTTTTTGCCATGACAGGCGCTCAGGTCAGCGGGGACATGGCTGCTGTGGAAAATTACATGATGGACTTTTATTTTGAGTCTGCGGCAATGATCCTTACTCTGATCACTGTGGGAAAAATGCTGGAGGCCCGCTCCAAGGGAAAAACAACAGACGCACTGAAAAGTCTTATGAAGCTTGCTCCGAAAACAGCTGTTGTGATCCGCAGCGGACAGGAAACCACAATCCCTGTGGAACAGGTTCACAAGGGCGATATCTTCGTTGTCCGTCCGGGAGAAAACATTCCTGTGGACGGAGTGGTTCTTGAAGGAACAAGCGCAGTAAATGAATCAGCTCTCACAGGAGAAAGTATTCCCGTGGACAAGGCTGCGGGAGATATGGTATCTGCAGCCACGGTCAACCAGTCAGGATTTATCCGCTGTGAAGCCTCCCGGGTAGGAGAAGATACTACTTTATCCCAGATTATAAAAATGGTCAGCGACGCTGCAGCCACCAAGGCTCCTATTGCAAAAATCGCAGACCGGGTCTCCGGAATTTTTGTTCCTGCTGTCATTGCCATTTCTGTGATCACAACCATTGTATGGCTTCTTACAGGACAGACCTTTGGCTATGCTCTTGCAAGAGGTATTTCTGTTCTTGTTATCAGCTGCCCCTGCGCTCTGGGACTTGCCACTCCGGTTGCCATTATGGTAGGAAACGGCATGGGCGCCAAAAACGGCATTCTTTTTAAAACAGCCGTATCTCTTGAAGAAACAGGAAAAGTACAGATCGTGGCTCTTGATAAAACAGGTACCATTACCAGCGGTCAGCCGGAAGTTACTGATATTCTTCCTGCAGAGGGCTTTTCCGAAGAGCAGCTTCTGACTCTTGCTTTTTCTCTGGAACAGAAAAGCGAGCATCCTCTGGCAAAAGCGGTTCTGAAAAAAGCTGAAGAACAAAAGCTTCACGCTTCTGAGATCTCTGATTTTCAGGCCCTTCCCGGAAACGGACTTTCAGGCGTTATGAACAGTCATATTCTTATGGGAGGCAGCATGAAGTTTATCAGCAGCCGTGTTTCCGTGCCGGTTTCTCTGAAACAGCAGGCCGAACATCTGGCGGAACAGGGCAAAACCCCTCTTCTCTTTGCCTCAGACAGCAAACTGGCCGGTATCATCGCAGTTGCCGATGTGATCAAGGAAGACAGTCCGCAGGCTGTTAAAGAGCTTCAGAATATGGGAATCCGGGTTGTAATGCTTACGGGAGACAATGAAAAGACTGCCCGGGCCATCGGAAAGCAGGCAGGAGTGGACGAGGTGATCGCAGGAGTTCTCCCTGACGGCAAGGAAAGTGTGATCCGTTCTCTGAAGGAACAGGGAAAGGTTGCCATGGTCGGTGACGGGATCAATGACGCTCCGGCACTTACAAGGGCAGACATCGGCATTGCCATAGGCGCCGGAACAGACATTGCCATTGACGCGGCAGACATTGTTCTGATGAAAAGCCGGTTAAGCGATGTGCCTGCAGCCATCCGCCTCAGCAGAGCTACCCTCAGAAACATCCACGAAAATCTTTTCTGGGCATTTTTCTACAATGTAATAGGAATCCCTCTTGCCGCAGGCGTGTGGATCCCCATCTTTGGCTGGACCTTAAATCCTATGTTCGGGGCTGCCGCCATGAGCCTTTCCAGCTTCTGCGTTGTCACAAATGCCCTCCGGCTGAATCTTTTTAAGATTCATGATGCAAGCCGGGACAAAAAAATAAAACAGGCTGTTTCCATTCTGCCTGAAAAAGATTATAATGAAAGTAATAAAGAAAAGGAGACTACTTCTATGGTAAAAATCACAGTAAATGTTGAAGGAATGATGTGCCCCCACTGCGAGGCTCATGTAAATGAAGCTGTCAAAGCTGCTTTCCAGACAGAGGATGTTGTTTCCTCTCACGAAAAAAAGACAACTGTTTTTACTTCTCCGGAACATGTGGACGAAGATAAGATCCGGGAAGTTATCAAAAATGCAGGATACGAAGTAACCGGAATCACTGAGGAATAAGCCGGATATCGCAAAGAAACGTATCTGCAGTATCATTGAAATGCAGAAAAACGGGTCATGGTCATTTTTGTCCGTGATCCGTTTTTTACAGAAGAAGGGGGAAATCATGGATACTACACAGAAAAACAGAGAAAATAAAAGCCTTCGTCTGATTCGCTTCTATGCCAGACGAATATGGAGGGATGCGTCAAATCTTGCAAAATGGCTCCTTCTGGCTGTCCTTACAGGTCTGGCAGTAGGAGCCATAAGCAGTGTCTTTGCAAGAGCCCTGAAATTTGTCACGGATTTTCGTATGCAGAATCTTTGGGTATTTCTTCTCCTTCCGGTTTCCGGCCTGTGTATTGTATTCCTGTATCAGAAATTCGGAAAGGATGACGGAGGCACCAATCAGGTGCTTTCTACTATCCGTTCACAGGATGATGTTCCTCTGCGGTCTGCTCCTCTGATCTTTGTCTCCACTCTTCTGACGCATCTTACAGGAGGATCCGCAGGACGTGAGGGCGCTGCCATACAGCTTGGAGGAAGTATCGGCAATCAGCTTGGCGCCTGGTTCCGTCTTGATGAAGAGGACAGGCATGTAATTGTAATGTGCGGCATGAGCGCCGCCTTTTCTGCTGTTTTTGGTACGCCCATGGCTGCCGCTGTATTTTCCATGGAGGTAGTAAGCGTAGGGGTTATGTACTATGCGGCTCTCCTCCCCTGTGTGATCGCCTCTCTGGTTGCCGCCAGATTTGCAGTCAGCTTCGATATCCATCCGGAAAGCTTTCATGTATCCGGGATTCCTGAGCTTTCTGTTGCTTCCGGGCTGAAAATGCTTCTTGTGGCAGTTGGCTGCGGGATCGTAAGTATTCTTTTCTGCGTTGCCCTGAAAGGCATTGGACAGCTTTATTCCCGTTTCCTAAAAAATCCATATCTGCGTATTATCGCAGCCTCCGGAGCTGTGATTGTGATCACGCTTCTTCTCCAGTCAGCAGATTTTATGGGCGCAGGAAACGGGCTCATTGAAAAAGCAGTGGAGGAAGGACAGGCCAGACCCTTTGATTTTTTGTGGAAGCTGATTCTTACTGCAATTACCATGAAAGCAGGCTTCCGGGGAGGAGAAATCGTCCCCTCATTCTGTATTGGCGCTACCTTCGGCTGTGTTATGGGACAGCTTGTAGGACTTTCGCCTTCTCTGTGCGCCGCTTCCGGAATGGCCGCCCTGTTCTGCGGCGTTACCAACTGTCCCATTACCTCTATTCTCATTGCCTTTGAGCTGTTTGGATTCGAGGGTGTTTCCTATTACCTGATCGCTGTTTCCATCAGCTATGCTGTTTCCGGATATTATGGACTTTATAAGGATCAGACCATTGTATACTCCAAATATAAGGCAAGATATATTAACAGACACACCAAATAACAAAAAACATCTCTGCCGGAACCGGGATTTTACTCCCCTGTTCTGGGCGGAGATGTTTTTTATCTTCTCTTTATATGCAGTTATTTCGCTGCCCGCCAGCTATCCTGACTTAACAGGAAAGACTATTTTACATCTGTCTCATCAGATGATTCCAGTCCCTGCCCCTGGATGAATTTCACGGCTTTTTACATCGGCTGCATCAAAAACTTCTGCCGATAAAATTTTAAGATCAATACTCTCCTACTACTGTAGCCTTAATAAGATTCGTATTTCCGGAACGTCCCAGCGGAACTCCTGCTGTCAGAACAACCACATCGCCCTTTTCTACATAACCGGCTTTTTCTGCCGCCTCTGTAGCGTGGAGCAGAAGGATTTCCATGCTGTACTCTTCTTTAATATGAACCGGTGTGATGCCCCAGGACATGTTCAGCTGTCTGCATGTATGTTCCTCAGGCGAGCATCCTACGATCATGCAGCCCGGACGGTATTTGGAAACCATTCTTGCAGTGTTTCCGGAACGGCTGACTGTAATAATAGCTTTTGCGCCAAGATCAATGGCAGTCATACAGGTTGCATGGGAAATCGCTGTCGTCATGTTTGTAGTAGTTCCATGATCTCTGGAAAGAATGTTAAATTCTTTATTATATGCAATATCGCTCTCTGTACGAAGGGCAATCTTTATCATGGTCCGAAGAGCTTCTACCGGATATTTTCCTGCTGCAGTCTCACCGGAAAGCATGATCGCGCTTGTTCCCTGATAAATGGCATTTGCCACGTCTGTTGTCTCCGCACGGGTAGGTCTTGGATTTTTCATCATAGAATCCAGCATCTGAGTTGCTGTGATTACCTGTTTGCCTGCATTATAAACCTTATTAATGATCTCTTTCTGGATAACAGGAACGTCTTCCAGAGGAATCTCCACACCCATATCTCCACGGGCGATCATGATTCCGTCTGCCACTTCCATAATGCTGTCGATATTATCAACGCCCTGCTGATTTTCAATCTTGGCAATAATATTAATGTCACGGCCGCCGTTTTCATCCAGAATCTTACGGATCTCCAGCACATCCTCTGCTGTTCTGGTAAAAGAAGCTGCAATAAAGTCAAAGCCCTCTTTGATTCCAAAAAGGATATCCTCTCTGTCTTTTTTGCTGATAAACGGCATGTTTACATTTACTCCGGGAAGATTCACTCCTTTTTTGTTGGAGATCACTCCTCCGTTTATTACCACACAGTGGATTTCTGTTCCTTGGATCTTTTCAACCTTCAGGCCGATCAGACCATCGTCGATCAGAATACTGTCGCCGGGCTTCACATCCTTATAAAGATCTTTGTAGGTAACAGATACCTTTTCTTCTGTTCCCTGGATGTCCTCTGCAGTCAGAATAAACTTCTGGCCTTCTGTTACAGTAACCTTGCCTTTTTCAAATTCCTGAATCCGGATTTCCGGTCCCTTTGTATCGAGCAGCGCAGCAATGGGTCTGTTGATCTTTGTTCTGATCGCCTTTAATCTTTCAAGACGGCCTTTCTGTTCCTCATGGGGACCATGAGAAAAGTTAAATCTTGCAACATCCATACCTTCAATGGCAAGCTGTTCAAGTATTCCTTCTTTATCAGTTGACGGACCCATAGTACAAATAATTTTTGTTTTGCGCATATCACACTCTCCTTCTCAAATTTTTACGAAATATAGATTTATTTTATAACAGAAACCATATTTTACACAAGCAAATTTATGTAAAAAAATCGTAGAATCATCTAAAAATTTATAAGATCCTTCAGAACCTCTCCTGCAATGATCAGTCCTGCCACAGATGGAACAAATGCCACAGATCCCGGAACGGACCGTTTCTTAGGGGCTGTCTCGGACTGCTCCTCACTGTAAGAATTAAGCGCCTCCTGAGAAGGCATGACCGGAAGTTCCTGAGAATAAACCACTTTCAGCTTTTTTATTCCCCGTTTTTTCAGTTCACGGCGCATGACTTTTGCAAGAGGACACACGGATGTTTTATAAATATCAGCCACCTGAAAGGCTGTGGGATCCAGCTTGTTTCCTGCTCCCATACTGCTGATAACAGGAACTCCCACTGCATTGGCTTCTTCAACAAGCTGAAGCTTGGCTGTCACTGTATCTACTGCATCTACCACATAGTCATACTGGCTGAAATCAAATTCATCCTTTGTTTCAGGCAGATAAAAACACTTGTGCACATGTACCTTTATATCAGGATTTATATCAAGGATACGCTCCTTCATTACATCCACTTTATATTTTCCTATCGTACTTCTCAATGCTATGATCTGCCGGTTCAGATTCGTAAGACTTACTGTATCACTGTCAATCAGATCAATCTCTCCAATACCGCTTCTTGCAAGGGCCTCTGCCGTATATCCGCCTACTCCTCCAATGCCGAAAACCGCCACACGGCACTGCGCCAGTCTGTCCATTGCCGCTTCCCCGAAAAGAAGCTCTGTTCTCGAAAACTGATTTGCCATAATTCCTTTACCCCACTAATTTTTCGTAATCTTCTTTTATAAAACGATGATAAACCGTATGTCCCATTTCCATTTTTATACAGTAATAATAAGGATCGATCTCTTCATCCTGAAAGTACAAAGCATAATCAAAATCATTATCCTGTATTTTACAGCACACATAATCCGGACTGAACTCAGCAAAGCAGGCGCAGACGTCATCCACGGAAGGATTATGGCTGGTCCCGAAAAGCTCAATCACAGCCTTCAGAAAAGGCGGGTCTGAAATCTCCCGGTGAACGTACTCCGCCCCTTCCGGGGGAATGGTAACCTCCACCCTTCCTCTGCTTTCCCGGAAAGAAACCTGTCCCAGTCCTCCGGTCCCAAACCCGGCTGAACCATTCAGCTCATTAAGGATCCTTCTTTTCTGCTTTTTCCTTTCTGTCTCGGAGCAATTCCCGTCATTCGGAAATAGTTTATCTTCTGAATGTATGCCTGATCCTTCTTCCTCCAGAGTTTCTCCCAGAAGAACCATAAAGGAGTCCCAGGGAAAATACAGCCTGATACTTTCCCGGACAAATCCCAGTTTCATCTGCGCTTCCTTGATCTGATCTGTAATATTTTTTATAAGTCTTTGTTTTTTCATGATCGCATTCTCCATAAAATCAGTTTTCCCAGATTGACAGAAACTTATGAACCTCCTGTGTTCCATACCTGTGAAAACCGATATTTTTATCTCTCTTTCAGCCTATTATTCAGGTATGTATTATATCATATCTGTATTCCGTTCACAAGAATCCTGTAATTGTCGTATAGACAGCTGCTATTTTACATTGTTTTGACTTTTTCTTTTCAATATCTACAAATTTTCGTGTTATCCTGTAAGAAATCTGATAAAATATAAAAAAGAAACGGCAGCTTCAGCCGGCTACTGTCAAAGCGCTGCCCCAAGGAGGATATTTATGAAGTTTAAGCTGAACGATATGGAAAAGAAATGGATTCTCTATGATGTGGGAAATTCGGCATTTACCCTTCTGATCGCTACGATCATGCCTATTTATTTTAATTATCTGGCAGATCAGGCAGGCATTTCCGAAGTAAATTATCTGGCTTACTGGGGATATGCCACCTCTGCTGCTACCATCATTGTGGCAGTTCTGGGTCCTGTACTTGGCGCTGCCTCTGACACAAAAGGACGCCGGAAAAAAATATTCCTGGTTTCTCTTCTGATTGGAGCTTTAGGCTGTGTTTTTCTTGGATTCACTCAGTCCTGGATCTGGTTTCTGCTGCTTTTTGTAATTGCAAAATCAGCCTACTCTTTAAGCCTGGTTGTGTATGACTCCATGCTTCCGGATGTTACCACCGATGACCGGGCGGATCAGGTGTCTGCCCAGGGCTATGCCTGGGGATATATCGGAAGCTGCATTCCTTTTATTTTAAGCCTGATGCTTGTACTGTTTTATGACAAGATCGGACTTACCATGAAAACAGCCATGGGAATTTCCTTCCTTCTGGTAGCTGTCTGGTGGATCGTAATGAGCCTTCCTCTGCTGAAAAACTACCGGCAGAAGCATTACCAGTCAGTAGCTTCCGGCAACAATCTGGCTGCCAGCTTCCACCGTCTGAAGGGAGTTTTTTCTGAACTGAAAAACAACAGAAAAATCCTGTTTTTCCTGATCGCCTTTTTCTTTTATATTGACGGTGTATATACGATCATTGATATGGCAACCGCTTACGGAACCGCTCTTGGACTTGACTCTACAGGCCTTCTTCTTGCTCTTCTGGTAACTCAGATCGTAGCCTTTCCGGCAGCTCTGGTCTTTGGCAGACTGGCAGCAAGGGTCAGCGCCTCACGGCTGATCACAGTTTCTATCGGAGCTTATTTTCTGATCGCCCTGTACGGAATTATCCTGAAAGAGCAGTATCAGTTCTGGATTCTGGCTGTTGTTGTAGGAATTTTTCAGGGTGCGATCCAATCCATGTCCAGATCTTATTTTGTAAAAATTATTCCCGCAGACAAATCCGGTGAATACTTCGGAATCTACGATATCTGCGGAAAGGGAGCCGCCTTTGCAGGAACTATGGTTGTTTCTCTCATAAGCCAGCTCAGCGGCAGCGTAAACCTGGGCGTGGGCGCTCTTTCTGTTATGTTTCTGATCGGAATTTTCTTTTTCCTGAAAGCAGATAAAACACCTTTGAAATAAGAATAAAAAAACGGGGGCGTTATGTCCCCAGAAATTCTGCCAGCTCTTCCAGTGTATAAACTACTTTATCCGCTCCTGCATCCAGAAAACGCTGTGCTGTTTTTTTGCATTTTTCCTGCTGCTCCTGCCAGGAAAGAGCCTCAAATTCTTCCTGAGAAAGTCCAAGCTCAGAGCTTCCGACAATTACTCCCACGGAAAATGCGCCCGCATTTTTTCCTTCTTTTATATCAGAAACCGTGTCTCCCACCTTTATTACTTTTCTTACATCCATAATTCCAAGCTTTTCCATATTTCTGTAGATCATGTACGGATAAGGACGTCCTTTCTGAGCTGTGGAATCCGGGCTGAACCAGCAGTCCGGTTCATAGCCCTTTTCCTTTGCGGCCAGAGCTACAATCTCCATCATTTTATCTGTATATCCGGTTGTTGAGCCAATAGCATAGCCTTTTGCGCGAAGACGGCGTATTACTTCCGGTACTCCTGGTTTCGGATCTGCAAACATATGAAGAATACTCATAAGCTTTTCCTCAAAAATTCCAAAAAGCTCTTTTACATTCTCTTCTGTCGGTTCCTTTCCATACTTTTCTGTCCAGCATTTTTTTATCCTGGGCATATTGAGCATGGTACGGATATGATCGATCTTCAGCATCCCCATTGGTTCACGGACCTCTTCCATAGTAGGTTCGATCCCATAATGTTTAAATACTTCCACAAATGCCTGAACCGGTGCAAAACATCCATAGTCTACGGTTGTTCCTGCCCAGTCAAATATCACACATTCAAACTGTTTCATCTTCATTCCTCCTGATGATTCTTATAAAATCTGATCCGGGAATATCCGGATGCAGGATAATCCTGTCCCTGATATCCCCTGGATCTTATTTCTGTATGCCTCCGTACAGTCCTTATTTTCCTGTACTGTCCAGAAACTCTTTTACAAGATTTACAACCCTTTCAATATCCTCTTTATAGATTTCTCCAATGTTTCCGATACGGAAAGTTTCCGCCTCTGTTACCTTACCCGGATAAATTGCATAACCTCTGTCTTTGATATAAGTATACATATCTGCAAATTTAAAATCATAATTCTCCGGATAAAAGAAGGTTGTAATAATCGGTCCCTGATGCTCTCCGTCAATATACGGGTGGATTCCAAGCTCTTTCATTCCTTTGATCAGAAGCTGATTGTTTTCTTTGTATCGTCTGCTGCGCGCCGGTATTCCTCCTTCCTCTTTCAGTTCCTTCAGAGCCTGGGCAAAGGCCAGAACCACATGTGTAGGAGATGTAAAGCGCCATTTACCATCCACTTCCATGGTTTTCCACTGATCATAAAGGTCAAGAGAAAGACTTCTTGCTTTTCCTTTACTTTCTGTCAGAAGCTTTCTGTCTGCAATGATAAATGAAAATCCCGGCACGCCCTGAATACATTTATTTGCACTGCTGATGATAAAGTCGATTCCCCAGTCCTTTACCGGAATATCCACTCCTGCAAAGCTGCTCATAGCGTCCACAATAAAGACTTTTCCCATGCTCTTTACTACTTTTCCTACCGCTTCAATATCATTAAGGATACCGGAGGTTGTCTCACTGTGTACCATGGCAACATGGGTAATGGAAGGATCTTTTTCCAGCATTTCCCGGATCACCTCTGCCTTTGGAACCTGATCATAATGTTCATTATAGATCACATAATCCATTCCTGCGTGCTCCGCAATATCTGCCATTCGTTCCCCGTATGCGCCGTTTGCCGCGATCAGAAGCTTGTCCTCTTTTCCGATCACACTTGTGAGAACAGATTCCACACCAAAGGTTCCGCTTCCCTGCATCAGCACTGCCGTATACTCTTCTTCTGATACGTGAGCCAGTTTCAGAAGCTCTTTTCTAATCTCCTGTGTAATCTGTTTATAATCGTCATCCCAGGTACAATGGTCGAACATCATCTCCCCTTTTACGGTATCTGTGGTTGTAAGAGGTCCCGGTGTAAGCAGTTTATAATTTTTCATTTTCAGTTCTCCTTTTATCTGTTGATCTGTGTTTATTTTTCACTGTCTGCCAAGATACAGACTTAGTGTAAGCTCTTTATTTTTTACATTCTTCAGACAGCTTCTGATGCTTTTCCAGAAGCTCAACTGTCAGTTTCTGATTAAATACCTCAGGATTGGCAGAAGCATTTTCAGGATCTGTTATCTCATCTTTATAGAGAGCATTGGGGTATGTTTCCTGAAGCTTCTCTCTCCCGTTCTCGATTATGCACTGTGCCATTTCCATGGCTGTTTTATCTCTTTTTGATCCCTTATCCAACACTGCGACGGACTCTGTAAGGGAAAAATTTCCTTCCGCCGGATCTATATAATCTACAGGAAGTCCTGCCTTCTTGTCTGCCACTGCCTGATGCCGCAGGCCGAAGCCGATGGCAACCTCTCCTGCCCGGACTTTTTTCAGTGGTCCTGATCCGGAATCCTCAATATGAGGCCCTGCATTTTCATAAATCCGGGTGAGAAGCTCTTTTGCCTCGTTTTCTCCGTATGCGTCAATGAGTGCCTGCAAAAGTAGCCAGGCAGTAGATGAAGAAGAGACATCTGTAACAGAAATCATGTCCTTGTAAACAGGATCTGCCAGATCTTTAATGGATTCCGGCACAGGAAGTCCTGATGATTCCATTACTTTTGTATTTATGATAAGCGCTCCCTCCTGAGCTGTTACAGGAGCACAGTAAGAAGGAAACTCTTCTGTTGTATTCACCGGAAAGGTCAGATCTTTAAACATCTGATTCTGCTCCTGAGCGCTGTCAATATAAAAGGTACTCATTGTGATCAGATCGGCTTCCAGATTCTTTCCTTCTGCCAGAAGCTTGCCTCCCAGCTCTGATGTACCAAAAGTCTGCATGATATATTTTCCCCGGTATCCATTTGCATCAAGCGATTCTTTCATGGCCTCAACCGCCTCGTCATCTCCATTGGAATAAATCACTACCAGGTCACTGTTGCGTCCGCCTGTTCCCAGAGAAACTGCGGAAATCACCAGAATCGCTGCCACAGCCACAGCTATGATCCTTTTTGCAGTTCGGATCCCCGACGAAACCAACTGAACATTTCCTGCTTTTTTTAATGAATATTCTGCAGTTTTTGACTTACGGGAAGCAAGGTATCCAAACAATGCCTTTGCTGCAATATTTGTAAAAAGAAGCAGCAGCGAAAGAACAAAAATTTCATTGTATTTATTGTAATACTGAAGCTGTTTGATCTTTGTTGTAATCACCATCGTGCGGGCTCCGGCAAGGAAAATCACTGCACTGATGGTTACCATTGCATTAATAAAGTAATAGCTGAACACCCGGATTATGGTTGAAATGGCGTTGGGTGTAACAACTCTCAGGATCGTTTTGATCCAGCTGTCGCCCATGAGCATGGCTGTAGTTTCCCAGGAGGCATTCATCTTTGCAAGAGATTCTTTCATCATCAGATACGGCGTTGAAAAGAAATGAATCATATTGCAGATCACCATGATCAAAAATGTATTCTGAATACCGGTACCGGAAAAACAGAACAGAAATGCAAGCCCCAGAACCATTCCCGGTATTGTGTTTGTTACCATTGCGATACCGTCAATAATCTGTTTAAACCTTCTGCTCACCTTGCTTCTTGCTGTAACCAGAGCGCTTCCATATACAAGCAGCGTTCCAAAAACTGCTGTATAAAAAGCCACATAAAGGGAATTCAGATACACATTCGAAAGCTCTTTATCCCGCAGCACATTCCGTATGTTTTCCAGTGTAAAATGAATCTCATAGGGCCATTCCTCCACAAAAGGAATTACAAAGATCACTGCAAAAACTGAAAGCACACAAATGCAGATCGCCACAGAAAGTATTCCAAAAACAACATCCCTTACAGGACTTTTTTTCAGATCTTCCTGAGAGATTTTGTTATATCTGACATTGTATTTTTCCAGATATTTCAAAACTCCGATACTGATCACAGAAGGGATCAGCATAACCATTGCAACAACTGCGCCATTATTAAAATCCGGTACACTTCCAAGCATCTGATCATAAAGAACGCTTGCAATAACCTCAAATTCTCCTCCCACCGCTGCAGGAATACCAAAATCTGTAAAGCTCAGGAAAAACGCCTGAACAAAGGATGCTGCCAGAGTTCCCATCAGAGGACGCATCACCGTCATACGGAAGGTGGCAAATGCCTTATCTCCCATAAGTCTGGACACTGTCATAAATTTTTTGTCAATATATGCCATTGCATTTGACAGCAGCACAAAAGATACCGGAAGAGTATAAATCACATAGCCAAGAAGCAGCCCCTTAAATCCATAAATGGAAAACAGCTGCTTTCCCAGAAGCTTTGTAAGAAGTCCTTCTCTTCCAAAGGAATAAATAATTGCAAATCCATAAGTAATGGTTGGCAGAAGCATGGGAAGCACTGCGACAGCTTCAATGAGCTTCTTAAAATATTTATTTACATTTGTATAATGAACGGTATAAGCCATCAGAAATGCAAGAAAAGTGGTGACCAGAGCGCTTGTTCCTGCAATCAGAAAGCTGTTTCCCATAGCTGTTATAAAACCTCTGGCGCCAAAAACCTCTTTATAAAAAGCAGTTGTAATACCACTGTCTCCAAGAAAAGATTTCGCCAGAAGTCTTGCCACCGGAACCACAAGGAACGCTCCGAACAGCAGAACTACTGCAAGAAAAATAAGCTTTGTTTCTTTATTTTTTCCGTTCATTTTTTGCCTGCCCCTGCCATCAGGCCGAAACCTCCTGCTGGCTCAGCATGGTATTGGCAAACAGCATATAAATATTATTTCTTTTAATCTCAAGCTGATTAAGGATAAACTTTTTCACAAAAGGATTTTCCGGATGAGTAATGATTTCAGACGGCTTTCCATATTGGGAGATTCCGCCTTTCTCAAGGATCAGAACTTTATCGGAAATAGTAAGAGCCTCCTCCGGATCATGGGTAACAATAATCGTAGTCAGATTATAATCCTTTGCGATCGCCCTGATTTTATCTTTAATCGACTCTTTGATCACACCGTCAAGAGCGCTTAAAGGCTCGTCCAAAAGAAGGATTTTGGGCTTCATTACCATTGTTCTTGCAAGTGCGGTTCTCTGTTTCTGACCGCCGGAAAGCTGATCGATTCTTTTGTTCAGATGCTCTTCCAGTCCAAGAAGTTCTATCAGCTCCTGAACCTCCTCTTCTGTAGAAATACCCGGATTGTTCCTTAATCCATACGTAATATTTTCATATACATTAAGGTTGGGAAACAGGGCATAATCCTGAAAGACAATATTAAATCCCCGCTTTTCCATTGGAACGTCTGTAATATCCTGACCGTTAAAAACAATATGTCCTCCGTCTGCTTCAGCAATTCCCAGAATAAGATTTAATAAAGTTGTCTTTCCACATCCTGAAGGTCCTAATATAGAAATAATTTCTCCGTCTTCAATATTCAGATTGATATTTTCCAGGATTGTAACACCGTCATATACCTTTTTCAGATTCTCAAGTTTTAACATATTCTTCTCCTTCTCGGGACTGTTTTTCACCCGTTCTGCTATCGAACATTTACCTGTCTGTCCTGAAACACCGTCATTATAGCAACAGTATTACAGCCCTCTCAATCAAGAAAAAATAAAGACTTTGTTAAGCGCTTGTAAACTTAACAAAGTCTTTACACTGTCAAAATGTAGTAAACTTACAAAGAAGAATATGCCTTATCGCGGACCGCCCTGCTGCTTTTATCAAGAACAGTACAAAAACGGTCGTAATCGGAAACGATCAGGCCCATATAGATCATATCCACGATCATCATCTGTGCTGTTCTGGAAAAAATAGCGTCTCCGTAAAAAAGCTGCTGCTGACTGGTACAGATTACCAGATCTGCGTATTTCGTAATCAGAGAATCCCTGAAATTTGTGATTACAATGGTAACTGCTCCGCTTTTTTTCGCCTCTTTCATGACCTCTACCGTATCTCTGGAATATCCGGAATAGGAAATCCCCACTGCCACATCCTGAGAAGTCAGATTTCCCGCACTGATCTTCTGATGATAATAATCATCGAAATGTCTGCAGGAAAGCCCAAGATACAAAAGCTTTGTCAAAAGATCAGACGCCACTGCATTTGAATTTTCCACACTGTAGATATCTATGATCCTGGCATTTTTCAATGCGCCGATCACCTTTTTAAACACCTCCGACGACAGATTTTTCAGCGTTTCCTCCATCATCATCTGAGATGTCACTGCCACTTTTCCCGGAATATCCTCCAGACGATCCTTCCTGCTGAGGTTATACCCGTACATAGGATTTGCCCTGCTGTCCTCTTTCCTGCTTCCTGCAAGCTGTTCTACCACTGCATATCGGAATTCCTTATAGCCTTTAAATCCCAAAGCTTTGGTCATCCTTACAATCGTAGGCTGGCTGACTCCGCTGTTTGCGGCCAGCTTTTCCAGAGAAAGCTCCCGGACTTTATCCATATGCGCCAGCACATAATCTGCCGCCTGCTTTTCCGACGAACGCATATCCCCGTATTTTTCTTCTATTAAAATAGCGATCCTGTTTTTCATTTCACAACTCCTTGTAGAAATTCTACAGAAAATCACGCTTTTCGCAGAATTTTCTTTTTTATCATTTTATCAGACCTGAAATAAAGGTCTCTTACACGGAGTTGTTAAATCTTTGTAAAATTGCCGGATTTTTATTTCTTTCTGCCTTTATTCGTCAAAATTCACTTCAAAAACGCCCTCCGGCAGACGCATGGTAAGAATACCAAGATTAAAGTCCTGATCCATCACAGTAATGTGGTACTCAAAAATTGCGTCATCCTCAAATTTTGACAATAAGACATAGGAACCATTTTCCTTACCGTCAATCTGATCGCAGATATCCTCATAAACCGCTTCTCCAGAAATCGCTCTGGGATATCCGCAGCTTTTTATTTTTTCTTCTATTGCTTTATATAATTCTTCCATGTAATTTTCCTCCCTGGTCAAATCTTTTCCCTTTCAAATCAGGAGCTTTTCAGTTTTCATAAGGACAGCGGTACCGTGGCTTTCCCAGTGATTTTTTTCCATATTCAATGGATTTTGCCGGACACTGGGTAATACAGGCCATACAGTGAGTACATTTATTTCCCCACTGAGGTCGTCCATTCACAAGCTGTATATTATTCAGCGGACAGACTTTTACACATTTCCCGCAGCCGATACAGCAGTTATCCACATTAAATTTATTTGCATGCACAAACAGTGGATAAAACAGCAGATTTACGGGGCCGCTGCACACAGCTCCAAGCATACTGACCGGTTCTTCTGTAAGAGGATCTCCTGCAAGTATCTGCTCTTCAACCTGCCGGATCTTCGGCTCCGCATCTGCAATGATATTTTTTGCCTCTTCCTCTGAAGGAACCCGGAACATGGCAAGATAATTTTCCGGCATCAGAATCCCCGCGCAGCCCATATAGATAAAAACCTTATCCTCACAAAGCTTTCTGGCATATTTTGCAGCATTTCCGATTCCGTCTCCACAGGTCATAACAAAATATGCTTTCATTCCTATGTCAAATTTCGACTTTCGAATCCAGGTTTCCACAATTTCCGGAATTCTCCATGCATAAGCAGGCACTACAAAAACTGCTGTTTCCGGCGTTTTTCCGGAGAAAAATTTTTTCTGTTTTATGGCTTCATTCAGAGAATACATTTCATCCCCTGTTTTCTCCTGGATCCTCTTTGCGATAAATCTGCTGTTTCCTGTTCCCGAAAAATAAAAAATCATCTGGACCTGCTCCTTTCTGTCCGTTCAGTTCCTCATGGAAAATTTTCTTTCATCCTCCACCAGAGGAAGCTCTTTTACATCCATTTGTTCTATGCTGATGTAGCGGTCATGAAACAGAGCCTGAAGGATCATGTCAATTGAAACCTCTTCTCCCTGAACCTGCGCCGTTACAGAGCCGTTACATTCATTCTGTACCCAGCCTGTTGCATTATATTTCTGTGCCAGATAATACATTTTGTATCGAAAACCTACTCCCTGGACCCTTCCCCAAAACGAAAACCCCCGGCGTATTTTTGTCCCCATATCGTTTTCTCCATATCCGTCAGCATTTATTTCCTGAAAGCCCCGCCATGAACGCTCTCTCAGTTTCTTCCACAGCACTTTTTATACTTCTTTCCGCTTCCGCAGGGGCATGGATCATTGGGATAAATCTTCTTATCCTTTTCCCCGTTCCCTGACATGTTGCTCTGGAGTACGCCCGGAAACTGCGGTCTGCTTTCTTCCTCCTCAGGCATATGACCGCACAGCTGTACTTTTCTGGTTTTACTGTAGGCTTCCACCAGAAGCTCTGCCATTTCTCTTGCCTGATCTTTCGTTTCAAAAACAACCCCGTTTTTGTTCAGCTGTTCCATTGCCTCTGACATAACTCCGCCGGTATAATATACTCTGTAAATTTCACAGAGATAGGCTTCTGCCAGATCTTCTGGCATTCCCAGTTCCTGTTCAAGAAACTGTCTGATTTTTTTATAAACCGGCTGCTTAGAAGGATAACCATTAAATGTACAGTCAACAATCTCCTCCTCTGAAGGAACATAAAACTCTCTGTCTCCCTGGTATTTCAGCAGCATCCGATAGATCTCTTTTTCTTCCAGCAATCCCTGAAGGCTGATCCTGTCACCGTCAAGTACACAGATATTTTCCTCTTCCGGAACAGACCGGAATAATTCTGTAAATTCCTCAAAGCTTACTCTGCATTCTCTTCTTCTGCGGTACATTCTGTATACCACTCTTGCAGGAGCTGTGCCGTAAAGATATTCAACCATTACCAGACATGCGCTCAGCCAGCTTCTTTTTTTCTGAAGTTCACAAAACTCCGGTGTACAAATCTTTTCAAAAACAGCAGAAACCTCTGAAGGAACCTCTGCATATCCATCGTCATAAACTGCCAGATATCCGATATCGCTGGCCCATTCCAGATCTGTCCATTCATTTTCCTCTACATGGAAAAGACCTTTTTTCATTGCTTTTTCAAAAGCCTGAAATTCCCATTCATTCAGTCTCAGAAGCTCCTTTTCCATAACCTCAGGCTTCAGGATCTCTTCGGCGATCCGTCCTGCCAGTTCCTGTTTATCAAGTTTCTCAGCCCCGGAAATCCCCAGCTCTCCGGCCAGAAAAACCAGATCCTCCTGTTCATATGCCTGCAGATACTCTGCAACCTTTGGATTTCTGCTTTCGGCTGTTTTTTTCATTTCTTTAAAAAGCGCTTTTGTTACCGTCTCTGCCATATCCTTTAACAGAGAATCGGTACATTTTTTATTATTTTCTGTTTTGCTTTCCGCATTTTCGCTGAAAATCAGAGAGGCTTTTCCCTGACGGACGTCCTCATAAATCTCTTTACTGACTCTGTAATCCGGTTCTCCTGCCTCCAGTGTGAACAGCTCCGCCAGACGTTTATTTTTCTGCTCTGTATCCGACCAGAGCTCTTCCTCTGCGCCTGTTTTTTCTTTCATAATCACAGGGCAAAGAGCCCCTCCATCCTCACTGACTGCAGGAAGCTTTTTTTCCACCTCTGCCCTGTATTCCGGCAGTTTCTGCTCATTTGTCTTTACCCGGAAGGTAAACCATGTCATCTTATCCAGCAGGTCATTTACAAATGTATCGGAAGCATTTGAAAAATCATACTGATAAGAAGTCACCTGAGGTTCATCTTCTCTGTATTCTCTTACATGAACCTTTTCCTGATAAAATTCAAATTCATATCTGTCAGTAAATGAATACTCAAGGATTTCTTCCAGGACTGCTGCCATCTGAGCAAAGGTAATATTAGAAGGAACAAGACATCTTCTCCAAACCGGCGGTTTTGTTCCCTTTCTTATAATTTTAAGCTGATAAAATTCCATGTTTTCTCTCCTGTATCTGTCTTTCTGGTTATCTTTTGTTACTGTTCATTCTATTTACAGCAACTTGGGCAAAATGCATTCCATATCGCCTTTGGCGATGGCATTTTGCCCTTTATGTCTCCTTCTCATTTCCTCTATTCTACTTCATATTGCCCAAACACACAACAGGGTTTTGCAGGACAAAATAAAAAACACAGGAGGGCCGGAATCATATCCGTCCCTCCCGTATTTTTTATTTCCATATATATTCCTATCCACACATTTTAAATTACATGTACTTCGTCCAGCCATTGCCTGACTTCTTCCACACTGACCTTGATCAGACGTGCAATTTTCTCAATTGCCATCCCATCCTCTGCCATGGAAACAGCGGCTTCCCTTTTGGCTTTCAGTTCGCCAAGTTCCATTCCATCATTATAAAGCTTTTCCATTTCACGGCACATAAGATCAACCCCTTTCTGAGTCTCCTTTAATTCGTATACGCGCTCTGCCAGAATTTTGCTATGTATTTCACTGGCATTTTTGCAGTGAAGGTCATGCATCAGACTTCCCAACTCTGTGTTTTCCTGTTTTCTGGAATTTACATATTTTTCTCCTTAAATGGCTTCATAAAGATCACCCATCCAAAGATCAGCAAATTCAATACAAGAGCAGCCGGTATATCCGCCCAGTGGATCTGCTGGTTCTGAAGCACATCTGCAGAGTATGTTCCTGAAAAGACTACCGCCATATTGTTATTCAGAAAATGAATAATTACCGGAACCCAGATATTCTGGGTTTTCATATAAGCATATGCCATAAAAAGCCCAAGCGTAATACAGGTAACAAACTGGCTTGCCAGAGCCGCCAGTCCCATATCCGGCGTAGTATAGTAGAAAAAGTCAATTGGCAGATGCCATACAGCCCACACACAGCCCAGAAGGATCACGCCGCCTTTCAGTCCGAAATGCTTCTGAAGAAGGGGCTGAAGATAATATCTCCATCCGTATTCCTCGCCGAAAAACGCCACTACTGCCAGGAAAAAGTTTAGCAAAACAGTAAAAAACATGATCCAGGTGGTTGGATTTGCCATTATTTTTCCAAATTCGGAAAGCTGGCCGCCAAGAGCGCTGGCAATTACAAGTCTGAGAAGGTACAGTCCAATAAACAGCAGGATCATAAGAACCGAAGTACCCCACTGATTACTGTTCAGTCCGTAAGCTCTGCGCTTTTCTTTGCCGGATACCAGAAGAAGAATCCAGAAAACAATACTTCCTCCTATCATCACATACTGCAGAATCAGCATCCACTGAGAAAACGGTGTGCCCATCAGATCTATATTTTTCGGAGCCAGAACAGAGGCTGCCGCACATACAACCATCACTGCCGTCAACGCCACAAAAAATATATAAAAAGCCTTTGGAAGCTTTTTGTCATCCTTTCTGGTAATTAAATAAGCCATCATAACGCCTGCTGCTGGATACAGCATCTGTGCATTGGGAAAAGCGCTGAGATCAATTCCCTTTCCGTATCCATACCACATCAGAAGCCCCAGCACATAGGTGATTCCGTATGCTATGATCACATAGATCATAAGCTGTTTTTTCTCTGTCTGCGTAAATTTCATAATTCTCCTCCTTATTCTCCCGGAAATACTGCTGTTACGGAAAAAATCCCGTCTTTTGTCTCTATATTCAGCGCGCCGTGATATTTTTCTACTGTATGGCGCACATTTTCCAGGCCAATTCCTTCATGCCCCTGTTTTCCTGAGCGTCCCGGGGCGTAGACTTCAGAAGAGGGATTCCATATTTTTACTACTGTAAAATCCTGTATCTGTTCCCCTCTTATTTTTATCCAGAAATTCTTTTTATTTTCGCCTGCCTCTATGGCATTATCCAGAAGGTTTGCAAAAATGGTTGTCACATCCATATCCGCCAGGAAATCCAGGCTGATACCGCCCATATTACATTCTGCCTGCCCCGGTTCCAGCTTTTTTAATTTATCGTTCAGAATCATGTTCAACATTCTGTTGTCTGAATAAAATTTCAGTCCCAGAGAATTCAACATTCCGTGAACGTCCTCAAAATAACCGGCCGCATCTGTTTTTGCTGACTGCTCCAGCATATTCAGATGATTTCTGATATCATGTATGATTCTTCTGGAACGATTATAATTATTTTCCATATCCTCATAGTACTGATGAGTCAGCTCATTCTGCTGCTTCATTAGCTCTACCTTATGCTTCAGCTCCCTGTTTTCTGCCAGATCATACCACACATACAGACAGTAAATATTGATAACCAGCAAAAGGATCATACAGAGGATCACACCCCAGAATCCGTGCTCCAGAAAAAAGCTTTCCCCTGAAATGCAGTACAGATATATAAGAACCATACTAAACAGCGGCACAAGAACCATTCCTCTGATATGCAGTTCTCTCTGATCCTTTACCAGGCGTTTTCTGACAATCCGCCTCATAAGATAAGTCACGGAGAACATACAGATCATTTTTGCCAGCACAAGTGTATAATAGGAGAGTATATCCTGGTAAAAACCAAACTTTTTACTGATATATACGGTAAAATAAATACCTATCACCTGAGCGCCATAATTTGCCATTCCGTAGATCAGAGAATACAAAATCCAGGTTCTGCTTCTGTGATAGAGAAACCAGCAGACTGCAATGTAATATACTGTAAGCACGGACATTGTAATAATATCATTCCACCATAATGTCGGAATCAAAAAGGTCAGTACAACAAAAATCCCCCAGACACAGCATCTTACCCATGGTTTCGACTCCACCTCTCTTGGCATGGAATACAGAAACCAGATAAAGCTTCCTGTATGGATAACCAGTTCAATGATCTGAAAAAAACAATATAATACATAATTCATTTCCATCATCCTCTCCGGTGCTCCAGCCGTGCCGACAGCCAGACAGTCAGCTCCTGTTTCCATGTTTTCTGTTTTTTCTGGGAAAGAGGAATTTCCATTCCATTATCCAGATAAATGTGCTGTCCTTTTACATTTTTCACATGAAGCATATTTACGGAAAAGCTCTGATGAGGCATGGAAAAGCCAAAATCCTCCATACGTTTTGCCACATTTCCAATGCGCTCCACCATATAATATTCATCTTCATCTGTCACAATCCGTATCCTTCTGTTCTCATACTCAAAAAAATAAATGGACTCTACAGGAAGGCAGACAATTCCATCCACTGTGCGAAAATCAAGGATGATCTTTTTATCCGAGGCTTCCATATACCGGAATATCTCTTCCAGAACATTTATAATCTCCTGTCTGTTCACAGGCTTCAGCAGATACTGAAATGCATGAACTCCAAAAGCTCCTGCCACATAGTCCCGGTAAGCTGTCAGATAAACAATTTTTACATCAGTATCTACAGAGCGGATAGCTTTTCCTGTTTCTATGCCATTCATTCCCTGCATGTCAATGTCAAGAAAAACCGCATCGTAAGGCTGGTAATTTTCCATCAGCTCCCTTCCGGAAGAAAACACCCTTACCTCCACCTGAGACTTCCATTCCAGAATCATTTTTCTGACCTGCTCACGAATATTTTTATCATCATCACAAACTGCAATTCTGTACATTCCTGCCACTCTCTCCTGTTGTTTTTACTATAATCATTATACCTGAAGTTGTAAATACAGTATACACAAGAGACAAAAATCATGTACTAAACGACAGAAAATCCTATACCTGAACCAGAACAACAGAGAGGCAGTTTCCGAACATAAAAAGACTGCTGAAGCCTCTCACCGCCAGGTTTTTATTCCCGGCAATTTCAAAGCCTACAGCAGCCTTTTATATTTTTAAATAAATCTACATTCTTAGCTTTTTGTGGAACTCACCCACTGTATTCTTCTTCTGAAAAATAAAAAGTCCTGCCAGCACCAGAAAGCTGATTCCCGCACAGATCACAGAAGGATACGTAAACCTTACGATTCCGGCCCACACCAGGATAATGGGAATACATCCCGCAATTCCCGCCTGCACAAGATAAAAAAGATATTCCTCCGGCTCCAGATGATTTACCTTGGCAATTACAGGAATGGAACCAAGCACAGCCATTGCCCCAAAGGGAAGTACAAAGTCCACCGACCATCTGTGCCAGCCTGTAAATACATCCCACAAAACAGCAATAGCGGTTATGATCAAAAGCTGCCACATTTCATTTTTCAGTATGTTTCTCCGCTTGGTATATCCCACAGAAACTACCAGCCACGCGCAAAAGCTACCTGCTGCCGCAAACCAGAACCAGTTCAGGGTCTGCGCAGTCATATAATTGATCATTCCGCACAGCACCGCCGCTGCCAGACAAAGGAACGTAAAGGTCTGATATGCTTTTCTGCCCTCTTTTTTCTGCTCTTCCCCGCATCCGGGAAAATCATTTCGCTCCTCTGTAAATGAAATTTCATCTTTTTTCAGATATTCAAGAAAATTTCTCTGAATGTTTTCCCCGGGGATTTTTGAGGTAAATCCCAGAAGAAGCTCGTCCCCGTAGGAACAGGAACAAAGCTGCAGCGCCTCTGTACAGGTAAAAAATCCAAAGCGTTCAATATATTGTTCATATTCCTTTGGAAACCGCACCACTCCTATATTGGAATATACGGTTGTGATTCTCCTGCTTCCCAGAGCCGCGCCTACCATGAGAAAATACTTTTTTACTTCAAGAGGTACGGCCCGGATCACCGGATTCTTTTCCAGACGTACATAGCCGTTCATGTGCATGGCAATCTTTTCTTTTACAAGCTCTGTCTCAAACTGCTTTTTTACATCCTCCAGCACATCCTGAAAGGTGGTCGTCTCTGTAAATGTATAGCCAACCTCGATCCACCCGAAAAAATTTGCCATGGATTCCGAAGGAAAAAAGTTTCTCAGATTTACCGGAACCATCAGGGTAACAGGACGCTTCTGACGGTTTCTGGGAATCTCCTCATGAATGGAACAGATAAAAATTGCCGACAGATATGCGGTAATGGAAGCGCCATAGGAGCGCGCCTTATCCAGAATTTCCTTTACAGGAATGGAAATCTCCAGAATCTGCATATCGTCATGTCCCAGCATTTCTCCCTTCAGCCTCACTGCGCGAGGATTTTTTTCTTTGTTTTTCGGAGTTTCCGAGGAATAATACTGGGAAAAGCTGTCCTCCTCATGATCCCGGAACGTTGCCCTCTGCCGTGTCTCCGTTTCCGGAAACCGAGTCTCCGGATGCTGCAGTTTCAGATAATTCTGCACCAGCTCCTGAAGAAAATTCCTGGCTCCCGTACCGTCGGTAAGTGCATGATATACTTCAAAATTAATACGGTTTTCATAATAGGAAACCTCAAACAAAAGAGATTTCTTGTCCGGAATATAAAGCCTGCTGCACGGAGGTTTTACTTCCTTCTTTGCAACAGCTCTGATATCTCTTCTTTCCAGATAGAACCAGAATAACCCCTTTCTCAAAACCACTTGAAAAAGGGGATATTTTTCCATTGTATGATCCAGGGCTGTCTGCAGTATTTCCGGATCTACTGTCTCTTTCAGCTCACAGTACATCCGGAAGACTCTGGTATCATTCTTATCCGTTGCGGGCGGAAATGCCAGCGCCGCATTATCCAGTTTCCGCCAGTTTGAATATCCTGATTTCACGTTTTCCGCCTTCTCTCCTATAATAGTTCAAATATATCATAGTCTTAATGAACAGGCAAGAAAGGATTTGAGCAGACTTTTCCCCACTATCCACAAATTTTTAGTTTAAAATATAAAACAATCTTTTTATAGAAATGGGCAAGAATCAGACCTCTCTTTTTTTCAAAAACTCATTCATATGCCGAAAGCTTTCCTGCACATGAAAAAACCGGATGCCCAGTGCAAAATATCCGTGGAGCGCATTGGAAATTCTGTGTACCTCCACATAATTACCTGCCTGTTCCAGTCTGTTTCCGTATTCTTCTCCTTCATCTCTTAACGGATCAAACTCTGCTGTCAGTATCAGAGTATCCGGCATATCAGATAAATCCTTTTCCATCAGCGGTGAAAAATAGGGATTCTCCCGATCCTGGGGGCTGCTCTCATAAAGCTTCAGATAATTTTCCATTCTCTCAGAGGTCAGCAGATAGTCTGTTCCGTTCCTGTGAACCGACTCATAGGGAGACTGCTCTGTATAGCAGTTGCCCAAAGCCGGATAAATAAGAATCTGCCTTTTTGGCATAAATTCTCCTCTATCCCTTGCCATCAGGCACACCGCTGCTGCCAGATTTCCCCCTGCGCTGTCTCCCATGATCGTAATTTTATCCGGATCTATATTCAGGTCATGGTCTGTATACAGTTCTCTGGCAGCAGCATAGCAGTCCTCCAGCCCTGTCGGGAAACGATATTCCGGAGCCAGCCTGTATTCTACTGAAACCACAATATGCTCTGTATCCTGAGCCATTCGGGAACATACCCGGTCGTAATTTTCCACACTGTCCGTCACCCAGCCTCCGCCATGAAAAAACAACAGGATCAGACAGGAACGTCTCTCTGCTGTGTTCATTGTCATAACATCCTCTGACGGAAAATAAACGCGCACGGGAACCTCATATTCTCCGTTATACACCTTTGTATCCAGTTTTTTTACAAAAATCCTCATTGCATCCAGTTTTTTGAGATCCGCCAGACGTCTGGCTGCCTCCACTTCAACATTACTGTATGATAGCGCATGTAAAATTGCGCGCATTGTCTTTGATATCAATACGTTGTCCTCTCTGTTTATCTCATTTTTACGTTTCCATCATATCATCATCAGTTTTGTATGACAATCATTTCCCGAATTTATCTTATCAATGCTGTTGCTTTTATTTTCTTTTCTCTTTCCCTTAAGAATGTTATACTTGTCTCATAAATACATTCTCTGCCGTTTCCCGGATCTTTTCTGAGACAGGCCGGCATCTGATTTCATTTACTTACAGAAAGGGGCTTTCAATATTGGAAAATAATAATACCGCCGTACAAAATCCACTGGGTACGGCTCCTGTCGGAAAGCTGATTGCCAAATTTGCAATTCCGGCCATTATCAGTATGCTGGTCAGCGCTCTTTATAATATTGTTGACCAGATTTTTATTGGCCAGGGAGTGGGAATGCTTGGAAATGCAGCCACAAATGTTGCCTTTCCCGTAACGATTTTTTCCACTGCCACCGCGCTGCTTCTGGGAATCGGCAGTGCATCCAACTATAATCTTGAAACGGGCGCCGGTCACGAGGAACGCGCCAGCGGAATTGCCGGTACCGGACTTTCCATGCTGGTAATCTGCGGAGCAGGCCTGTGCGCTGTGGTTCTGCTGTTTTTAAATCCGCTTTTGCATCTGTTCGGCGGAACGCCTGAGGTTATGCCTTATGCGCAGGATTATCTGAGCATTACAGCTGTCGGACTTCCATTTTTTGTACTGACTACAGGCGGAAATCATCTGATCCGCGCGGACAGAAGTCCAACCTATTCCATGGTATGTATGCTCACCGGGGCAGTGATCAATACCATTCTCGACCCTCTTTTTATTTTTGTATTCGGATGGGGGATCAAAGGCGGCGCCTGGGCTACTGTGATCGGACAGGCAGTTTCCGGTGTTCTTGTGATTATTTATTTTGCAAAGTTCCGAAAAATGCGCCTGACCTCCCATATGTTCCGTCCCCGTATGGAATATCTGAAAATGATCGCCTCCCTTGGAATGGCTTCCTGCATGAATCAGATCGCCATTGCCGTTGTACAGATCTCCATGAACAATATCCTTCGTCACTACGGAGCAGATTCTGTTTACGGTACTGACATTCCCATTGCCTGTGTCGGAATTATTTCCAAAGTAAATCAGGTATTTCTTTCTATCTGTATTGGCATTTCCCAGGGCTGTCAGCCTATCTGGGGCTTTAATTACGGAGCTTCCAGATATGACCGGGTACGTAAAACCTACCGCTGCTCTGTTACTGCCTGCACGGTAATCGCCACTGTATTTTTTGTGTGTTTTCAGCTGTTTCCACACCAGATCGTGGGACTTTTCGGAACCGGAAGCGAGCTTTATTTCCAGTTTGCGGAGCGCTATCTGAAAATATTTATGCTGCTTACCTTTGCCAACGGAATCCAGCCCATGTCTGCGGGATTTTTTACCTCTATCGGAAAAGCAAAGCTGGGCGTGATCATGTCCCTTACAAGGCAGCTTGTTTTCCTTCTTCCGCTGATCGTTATTTTCCCGTTATTTATGGGAATTGACGGAGTTATGTACGCAGGACCTATTGCCGATACGGCTGCCTTTATCCTTGCAGTCGTCTTTGCTCAGAGAGAACTGAATAAAATGAAAAATGCAGAAAAATTTCTTTAATTGAATGGCATATTAGAAAAATCCCGGGGATATTCCCTGGGATTTTTCATGTCTCTTATCTCTGTCTATACACCATAATACCTGTCTGTTTCATTCAGCTGATCTGCCATCTTACGTGGCTTCCGGCCTCATCCTTGGTGACGATCAGCTGATCCTCAATCTCCTGCTTCAGCTCTGTCACATGGGAAATAATTCCGATCAGCTTGGAGCCTTCCGCCATTTCCAGTAATACCTTTACAGCCTGATTTCTGGAATGTTCATCCAAAGAACCAAAGCCCTCGTCAATAAACATAATATCCAGACTGATGGCCGCAGAGCTTTCCTGGATCTCATCTGCCATTCCAAGGGCAAGAGAAAGCGCTGCCATAAAGGATTCTCCTCCGGAAAGCGTCCTGATCTCCCGCTCTTTTCCGGTAACAGTAGAATACACCATCAGATCAAGACCTCTGTTTTTCCCTTCTCCTGCCTTTTCCAGATCATACATACGAAGCTCAAACTGGCCTGCAGACATATCCTGAAATCTGCGGTTGGCCGCATCCAGAATCTTTTCCAGATAATAACGCTGCACATAGGTTTCCAGATCCATTCTGGAACCGCTGACATTGCCGGAAACAAGGCGGTAAAGATTGTCAAGCTTTGCGTGTTCCTCCACCAAACGCTTCCTATCGGCAAGTATTGGAGCAAGGGTATCATAGACAGCCTGATTCTCCTGATATACAGATCTTATCCCGTCCCTGAGCTGTCCTGAAGCTTCAAGAATTTTCTCTGCTTTCTCTTTCCGGCAGCGGATTTCCTCCGGCACAGGGCGCGTTCTTTCCCCAATTGCAGTTCTCATTGACTGCGCGCTGCTTTCTGCTGCCGCCTGTCTGCTGCGGAATGAATTTATCTCATTTTTAAGCCTTTCAGCGGCAGTTTTTTCATATGTATCGGTAAGATATTTCCACTGTTCCTCTGTAAGCTTTTTCTCCTGCAAAAGCATTTCATAAGCCCTGGTCAGCCTATCTTTTTCCTCTTTTCGTTCAGGCAGTTCCGTTTCATATCGGCAAATAAGAGTTTCTGTCTCTGTTCTTTTTTCTCTTATCTGCTCTGCTTTTTCTCTGGCTTTTTTCAGAGCTTCTTCTGTCTGATTCTTCCTGTTTCCTGCCATATTCCGGGCATTTTCTGCCTCTTCTTCTGAAGAAAAATCAGAGGATGAGGAATAACCTGTAAGCTCTGATCTGGCTCCTTCCAGAGCTGCCTGTATCTTATTTTCCTTCTCCCGGAACTTCTCCAGCTTTTCTTTTAAAAAAGGCTTACGTTTTTCCAGTTCCTCCAGCTTTTCACGGATTTCTCTTAATGTCTCTGCCTGTTTCTGATACGCAAGCTCTTCTGTCTGAATCTGCTGTTTCCACTGTTTTATCAGTTCCTGGGCCTGTCCCGGAGAAAAGCTGTCCGGAAGCTCAGGGATACTCCTGCGCATTTTATCCTGCAATTTCTCAAAATTTTCTCTGAAATGCCGTTCTCTGGCATCCCTCAGATCAGTATTTGACTTTACCTCTCCGGAAAGCTTTTCCTGCTCTTTACGAAGAATCTCCGCTTCCTTTCCAGTTTGATCTATCTTATCCTGAGAAAGCTCTTTATACTCTTCTTTCGGAATACAGGGACTGGGATGCTCTGTTGATCCGCATACAGGGCACGGACTACCGGGCTTCAGCTCTGCTGCCAGCAGGCCTGCCTGAGCATCCAGAAAAGCACGTCTCAGATTTTCATATTCCTGGTGTTTTTTCTCATATTTATCTTTCACATCCACATATTTCCGTTTGAGATTTTCTGCGATCTCGTTATATTTTTTTACTTCCTGATAAATACCTAACAGTCCTTTGTGATCCTCCATCATCATTCTGATCTCTTCCATTTTGGACTGACATACGGCAAGCTTTTCTCCTGCATCAGAAAGAGTCTCTGCCTGTTTGCGATACTCCTTTTCCATGATTTCTGCAGCCTCAAAAGCATCCTTTGCCTGTTTTTCCTGTTTCTGGATCTGCTGAAATTCCTTATCCAGATTCTGTACTTTTTTACGACATTCCCTTATCTGCTTAAAAAGTTCCAGAGCTTTTTCTGCCTTTTCAGAAACACGACTGAACTCTTCCTGCGCCTGGCTTTGCTCTATTTCTGCCTTTTTTTCTTCTTCATCAGTCTCCTGCTGTCTCTTCAGAAGCTCCGGCAGCCTGTTTTTCAGTTCCTTTAAAGCTGCCTCTGTTTTTTCTGCTTCCAGACGTTTTTCTATCATCTGGTCACCGGCTGTTTTTACTTCCCAGGCCGCCTGGATCTGTCCGGACAACTGCTCTTTTTTCTCCATTTCAGAAGTCAGTTCTCTGCATTTGGCAAGCTCACTTTCCGCCTGATCCAGCTGTAAAAACAGCTGCTGAAGCTGCTGGGCTTTTGTGTATTCATCTCTTTTTTTGTCCCGGATATCTGCAGCTTCACGGTAGCTCTTTTCGGCTTTTTCCAGTTCCCTGTCCAGAACCCTGCAATACCGGAAAAGTATTTCCAGAAACTCTCCTGCTGCAACGATTTCCCCATCTGCAATTTGTTTTTTCAGCTTATCCAGACTTTCCTCCAGAACATCTGCCTGCTGTCCACAGTCATCCTGTCCCTGGTTTTTTACACTGTCTGACAGAAGTTTTACTCTGTCCGCTTCACTCTGACACCGGGTTCTGATATCAGCAATATCCTTTTCCTTTTCCCTTTTTCTGTTCCCCAGTTCCACAGCAATATCCTCGTACATTTCTGTATTAAAAAGTCTGCGGAATATTTTTTTCTTATCATCAGATTTTGCCCGGAGAAGCTCCATAAACTCTCCCTGTGCGATCATGGCTACCTGCATAAACTGATTTTTGGTAAGTCCGATGATCTCCTGGAGCTTCCCATTGGATTCCTTCTGAGGATATTCTGTACCGTCTGGCATGATCAGAGATACAGAACCTGTAATCTCTCTGGTTCCGACACCCTTTGCAGCCCCTCTGGTGATCTTTTTCAGATGTCTGGGCACCCGGCGTACTGTATAAATATCCTGCTCCTGCCCGTCTGTAAATTCCAGTTCCACATATGGCTCAAGCTCCAGTCCTGCATACTGGCTCTGCAGCACAACGCCTTCTTTTTTATTGGATACTGAGCTGGCTTCCCCGTACAGAGCAAAAACGATCGCATCAAAAATCGTTGTTTTTCCGGCTCCCGTATCGCCTGTAACCAGAAAAAGATTCTGGTCTGTTTTTGTAAAATCTATGATTGTTTTCTGTCCGTAGGATCCAAATGCCTGCATGGTAAGTTTTTGCGGTCTCATTCTACTTTACCTCCTGTACTGTGTTCAGTACGTCTCTGAGAATGTTTTTTTCTTCCTCATCCATATCCTTCAGAAATCCGCAGCACAGTTCAAAAGGATCCAGTAATTCCCTGTCATTCTTTTTTCTGCTGTAGTCTGCTTTTCTCTGGTTTTCCCGGCGGATCTCCAGAAGATACGGAAAAGCAAGCCTCAGTCTGTCCTGCATGTCAATAACGTCAAGATCTGCCTTATCTGTAAGAATTATTGTCACATAATCCTGGCTCTTCTGTTCCAGAACCTCTTCAAGACTTCCTTTTACCACCCGAACCTGACGTAAAGGCATAAGAGGAAGGACTGTAATTTCCGGCGCTTTTTCTTTCTCTTTTATTTCCACCATAAGGATCCCTTTCTGCTGTCCTGCCTCACTTACGGAGCAGGCCAGGGGCGTTCCACAGTACCGAAAACTTTCCTTTCCCACCTTCATAGGCTTATGGATATGCCCCAGGGCCGCATAATCAAACAGTTCCAGAATATCTGCGGAAATCTGATCAATATTCCCCACAGTTCGTATCTCTGAGTCCATTCTTTCCACATCATCCGCTGCTTTTCCCACAGGAAGATAAAACTGATGGCTTACCAGAATATTCCTCTCTTTTTTGTTTATGGTTTCTCTTTCGATAAGCCTGTGAATTGTCTCGTCATAAGAAAGATTATTGCCGTTTTTATCGGTTCCTGCAATCATTTTTACCATAGACGGCTTCACAAATGGAAGGAGATAAAAGTTCATTTTGCCATAAGCATCCTGCAGCACAACCTTCTCAATATATTCTCCCTCACGCTGTGGAGGAAGCCCGATCATGTGCACCTTCTGTCTGGAAAGCACACTGCGGAAACAGTCCACTCTCGGACCGCTGTCATGGTTTCCACTGACAGCCATAACAGTCATTTCCGGCGCTGCTTCAGTCAGCTGTCCCATAAAAGAATCAAATACCTGTACCGCCTCCGCGGCCGGAACTGCCTTATCATAAATATCTCCGGCAATGACCAGTGCGTCCGGTTTCTGCTCCTTTACCCTGTCTACAATCTGCCGGAAAATATATTCCTGATCCTCTCTCAGATCCCGGTTCATCAGTTTTAAACCAATATGTAAATCTGACAAATGAAAAATTTTCATATAACCTCCTTGCTTATAACCGCCAATTCCTGCTGTCAGTAGTGTCACTGTCTGTTTTTACAGCTTTATATGCAAAATCCTCCGGTTCTGCCTCCACAGAGCCGAAGGATTTCTCATTTATTTTTGTTTTACTCCAGTTATTTATTGCAGATTTCTGTTTTTCCCCGGCTGTATTCCCCTCCTGTATCCAGGCTTCGCCTGTTTCAGATCTGATCCGGCAGTATATTTTTTATTGTTACAATGCTGAGATCATCCTCTGTTATCCCGGTATCCTCAGGATAAAAAACCCGATACAGCTCCATGCAGATACTTTTTATTACTAAAAAGGTCCCTGAATACACGGTCCCTGGTTGTGTGTTTTGCAATTTTCAGCAATTTTCAGCAATTTTTCCTCAAGCTCTGCCGAGGTAAATCCTGTTTTATCTTCTGTAGTGGTATGTGTTTTTATACTGGTTTTCTCCATGCGTGCCACCACTTATATATATTTATTTCTTTCATTGTAGCAGACGCTTACAATACTGCCAAGTAAAAAATTTCTTAACTTCTCCGTTCACAGCACTCCGGTCGGAACACCTCGCAAACAGCAGTTCTTAGCTTCTGTCACAAACAAAAACTGCTGCAGGCTTCCCTCTTCCGGCAGATTTTGCTCCGAAACTACAGGTTGCTTGCAGCAGTCTTTATTCTTATATTTTTATTATGAAAGAATTTCCAGGCAGCTACATCGCGCTCAGAATCTCCCGGGCATTGCGGATACGTTCCTCTGTTGGAGGCTTCACTCCTTCCAGAGGATAGGGAATACCCAGCTTCTCCCATTTAAAGGTTCCCAGAGTATGATAGGGAAGAACCTCTACTCTCTCCACATTTTTAAGGGTTCTGATAAAATCAGCCAGTCTGTGAAGATATGTGTCGTTATCACTTCCGCCCGGCACAAGCACATGGCGGATCCATACAGGCTTGTTCATCTCCGAAAGCTTTTCTGCCATGGCAAGGATATTTGTGTTGGTGCAGCCGGTAAGCTTCACATGCTCTTCCTCATCAATCTGCTTGATATCCAGAAGAACAAGATCTGTATACTTCATCAGCTCCTGCCATTTGGAATAAAAAGGCTCTTTTTCCGTATAAGGGTTGGCGCTGGTATCCAGTGTGGTATGCACGCCGGCTTCCTTTGCCAGACGGAAAAATTCTGTAAGGAAATCAATCTGCAGAAGAGGTTCCCCTCCGCTGACTGTGATCCCGCCTTTATCTCCCCAGTAATTTTTATACCGCAGCGCTTTTTTTAAAAGCTCCGAAGGAGTGTATGCCTGTCCTTCTCCCATCTTCCAGGTATCCGGATTATGGCAGAACTGACAGCGCATGGCACAGCCGCTTAAAAAGATCACATATCGGACGCCCGGGCCGTCAACCGACCCGAAGCTTTCCAGTGAGTGAACATATCCTTTGATCTCTTTGTTGTCCATTCTTACATTTCTGCGTGGCAGGTTCTGGCAATAACATCCAGCTGCTGCTCTCTTGTAAGGTCGATAAATTTAACTGCGTATCCGGAAACACGGATTGTAAAGTTTGCATACTCTTCTTTTTCCGGATGTTCCATAGCGTCGATCAGCTTTTCTTTTCCAAATACGTTTACGTTCAGGTGATGAGCGCCCTGATCAAAGTATCCGTCAAGTACATGAACAAGATTGTCTGTACGCTCCTCATCGCTGTGTCCCAGAGCATCCGGGTTGATTGTCTGAGTATTGGAGATACCGTCAAGAGCATCCTCATAATCAAGCTTTGCAACAGAGTTCAGGGAAGCAAGAAGTCCGTTCTGCTCTGCGCCATAGGACGGGTTAGCGCCAGGGGCCAGAGGCTCGCCTGCTTTTCTTCCGTCCGGAAGAGATCCTGTAGCTTTACCATAAACAACATTGGATGTAATGGTAAGGATGGATGTGGTAGGCTTGGAATCACGGTAGGTATGAATGTGTTTCAGCTTTCCGAGGAAAGTAGACAGAAGATTTGTTGCGATCTCGTCTGCTCTGTCGTCATCGTTACCATAGCGTGGGAAGTCACCCTCTACCTCAAAGTCTGTTGTAATTCCATCCTCATCACGGATTGCTTTCACCTTTGCATATTTAATTGCAGACAGAGAGTCTACTACATGAGAAAATCCTGCGATACCTGTTGCAAAAGAGCGGTCAACCTTTGTATCGATCAGAGCCATCTCTGCTGCTTCATAATAATATTTGTCATGCATGTAGTGGATCATGTTCAGTGTTCCAACATACAGATGAGCCAGCCAGTCCATCATCTGATCGTATTTCTGAACTACCTCATCATAGTCAAGATATTCGGAAGTGATCGGCTGATACTGAGGTCCTACCTGCTGTTTTGTCTTCTCATCAACACCGCCGTTGATCGCGTAAAGAAGACATTTTGCAAGGTTTGCACGAGCGCCGAAGAACTGGATCTCTTTACCTGTCTCTGTAGCAGATACACAGCAGCAGATGCTGTAGTCATCGCCCCATACCGGACGCATTACATCATCATTCTCATACTGAATGGAACTTGTTGTAACAGAAATATTTGCAGCATATTTCTTAAAGTTCTCAGGCAGTCTGGAGGAATAAAGAACAGTAAGGTTCGGTTCCGGAGCCGGTCCCATATCCTCCAGAGTATGAAGGAAACGGAAGTCGTTCTTGGTTACCATATGACGTCCGTCAATACCCATACCTGCTACTTCCAGAGTTGCCCATACCGGGTCGCCGGAAAACAGCTGATTGTAAGACGGAATACGTGCAAATTTTACCATACGGAATTTCATTACCATATGGTCAACAAGCTCCTGAGCCTCTTTCTCTGTAAGAGTACCGTTCTTAAGATCTCTTTCAATATAGATATCAAGGAAAGTAGAAATACGTCCAACACTCATTGCAGCACCGTTCTGAGTCTTGATTGCTGCAAGATATCCGAAGTACAGCCACTGGAATGCTTCTCTTGCATCCTTAGCCGGCTGGGAAATATCGAAACCATAAGCCTGAGCCATAGCCTTCATTCCCTCAAGAGCGCGGATCTGATCTGCGATCTCCTCGCGAAGCTGGAAATCATAACGTCTCATACCCTGACGGTCGCTTGCTGCAAAGTCTTTTTTCTTACCTTCGATCAGAGCATCGATACCATAAAGAGCCACACGTCTGTAATCGCCTACGATACGTCCACGGCCATAGGTATCCGGAAGACCGGTAAGGATCTTGTTGTGGCGGGCGACCTTCATCTCCGGTGTGTAAATGTCAAATACACCCTGATTATGTGTTTTGAACTCATAGTTGTTAAAGATATCTTTAATCTTGTCACTTACTTTATATCCGTAAGTTTCACATGCTTTTTCAGCCATTTTGATACCGCCGTAAGGCATAAATGCACGTTTCAGCGGCTTGTCAGTCTGAAGACCTACAACAGTTTCCAGGTCTTTCAGATTTTCATCAATATATCCAGGGCCATATGCGGTAAGAGAAGTCACAACCTCTGTTTCCATATCCAGAACGCCGCCTTTTGCACGCTCTTCCTTCTGGAGCTCCTGCAGTTTCCCCCAGAGCTTGTCTGTTGCCTCTGTCGGTCCTTCCAGGAAAGAAGCATCACCGTCATATGGTGTATAATTCATTTTAATAAAGTTACGTACGTCAATTTTTTCTTTCCAGCGTTTACCGTTAAAACCTTCCCACTGTGAAAATTCTTTCATGATCAGCACCTCTTTCTTGTAAATACAGGTATCATGTCCTGAAGCTTTTTTGTACAGCCAACAGAACTGTTTCGTTAGTTATTTCATGTGAACTTCTGCTGTTCACACCGACAGTTTATACCGCTTTGACAGCTCTGTCAATTATTTAACACATGTTTTCCATAAAGTACAATCCGGGGCTCTCAGACACCTTTAAATGCCTGAAAATCCCCGGATTTTACAATGCTTTTTATATTATTTGTATATTTTGATGTTGGTGCCAAAACCATAAAATGTTATTGAACTTTTGACCCTGACTTCATTATTTCTCCTCCCCGCGACGGAAAATCAGACGGAAGATCAGCCTCACAAATGGACCACAATAAAACATCTGATAACAGATTGCCATCGGAAAATTCATGGCCCAGGTACGGATCCATGTTCCAAAAGAGGGCTCCTTAAATAATACAGTAGCAATCAGACTCATGACCGGGCACATAATACAGCAGATGCAGATGGAAATCGCATAAGTAATAAACTGCGGTCTGTCTGTTGGCTTCATGATCTTAAATGCCAACATGCCAGCCAGCTTACTGACAACAAAAAACTCCAGCACAAAAGCAATCGGAGCCATGAATACCAGCTCATGAACAGCGGCAAGGAATGTAAAACCACTTACAGTTCCACCGGTATTCAGCGCAACATTGTATACGATCATTCCATACACCATGACAATAGCCATAACAGCAGTAAAAATCACATCTTCAAATTTGTTTTTTGGCATAAAAAAATCCTCCTTATAATAACGTAAACACTTTTGATTCTTTGTGTTGTTCGTTATCATCCGGAGGATGTGCGTTTCCAATTTTAACCAAATCAAACTGGGTTATATTACCATAGTTCATTCCCTATTGCAAGCACTTTTTGCTTCTGCATTATACGATACCTGCGGATTGTTCCACACTGTGCACTGCCACGATCCTGTTTTTAACATATTCCTTAAAATTATCAGTTCCAAAAATCTGTCTTTGTTTCCAGATTAATATCCTTTGCTTTAAATACAGGATTTTTTCCTGATTTTTTCTGTTTGAAATAATCCTGCATGCATCGAAGCGCCGGTTTCGCAAGAAGCACAATTACCGGCAGATTAATAAGCGCCATCAGGCCCATAAGTACATCTGCTGTGTCCCACACTACGCTGAAATCCATAGTTGCTCCCATACATACGATCAGAGCTGCTGCGATACGGAATATGTTCATGATCATTTTTTTCGGTGTTTTGTCACAAATGTAGCGAAGCCCCATTTCCGCATAATAAAAGTTTCCGATCAGTGTGGTAAATGCAAATAAAAACAGAGCAACGGTAATAAATACAGAACCAAAACCTCCCAGAGAACCCGCAACAGCCTCCTGCACATAAGGCATTCCGGCAATTCCCTCTTCCGGTACTACTCCGGAACACAGAAGCATAAATCCTGTAGCGCTGCAGATCACAATTGTATCAATATAAACAGAAAGCATCTGAACAAGTCCCTGCTTTACAGGATGAGACACACCCGCAGAAGCTGCGGCATTTGGAGCAGAGCCCACACCGGCCTCGTTGGAAAACAGACCTCTTTTTACTCCCTGCATGACGGCTGAACCTGCAAATCCGCCGAAAATTGCAGAAATATCAAACGCGCCTTTAAAAATTGATACGATCACTCCCGGAAGAAGATTCAGATGTGTGATCACAATAAACAGAGAAACCGCTATATAAAAGATTCCCATTACCGGGACAATAACCTCTGTAATTTTGGATATGCGTTTGCTGCCGCCAAAAATACAAATGCCAAAAATAACTGCAAGAATCAGACCTATAACAAGTGGTGTTGTTCCTGGCTGATAGAAATCATATCTGCGGAAAGAATCTGAAATGTTAAAAGCCGCAACCATGTTGAAGCCACCCATATAAGTTACAATAAGAACCGCCGCAAACAAAACTCCCAGCCATCTTTTTTTCAGCACAGCCTGAATATAGTATGCAGGGCCTCCGTAAGAGCTTCCGTCAGCAGCTTTTCTTTTATAGATCTGCGCCAGTGTACTCTCAATGAACGCAGATGCGCTTCCCAGAAGCGCGATCAGCCACATCCAGAACATAGCTCCTGCTCCGCCAATGCAAAGAGCTGTGGAAATTCCGGCAATATTCCCGGTTCCCACCCTGGACGCAGTAGAAACCATCAGAGCCTGAAAAGAAGAAATTGATTTTTCATCATCCTTTGGCTCCATAACCACCTTAATGGCTTCTTTCAGCGCTCTGAACTGGACGCCTTTTGTTTTGACGGTGAAATAGATCCCGGCGCCTACAAGCAGAATAATAAGAATATAGCTGTACATCCAGTTGCTCAATGTACCTATAACTTTCCCATACGCCTCAACAATTCCTGAAAACAATTGTCAGTACCTCCTGTTTTTTATTGTGCGTAAAACATGGATATTTTACCATAAAATCAAGGGTTCTGACAAGAAAAAAGAATGAGCAGCGCCGGAAATCATGTCGCATAAACAATAAGCCTGGCCACCCATTCTCAATTATAAAATTTCAGATATTTTGTTATTTCCCGATAATCAGATCATAACTTTCTGCAATCATTCGTTTTATGTCCTGATCCGGAATACTTCCGTCCAGGATCACAGTATTCCAATGTTCTTTATTCTGATGATATCCGGGAATCACGGAATTGTAAGTATTTCTCCAGAAATCTCTCCATTCTGGATCCACCTTGACATTGATCCGCATCTGCCCCTGGTACTCGTACGTCCAGAGAAAAGCTTTTTTATTTTTCTTATACCTTACAAGTATCCAGTTAGGATCATGAAACGGCGTATCCTGATACACCTCGGGAAATGTCATTCCATATTTTAAAACTTCTTCCCGTGTTGTCATCCCTGAAAAATCTTCCATTTGGACCACCTATCTGTTTATCTCCATCCCACAGGGCAGCGCCTCACCGGCCGCCATGCGATCTCCTGTAACTGTCTCGTACAGCCGGAACCCGCCGGAAAAATTCCTGCAGTCAAAGCCTTCCTGAGCCAGAATCCGGTATGCAATATAGCTTCTCAGTCCGCTCTGGCAGATGATGTAAACCTTTTTATTTTTATCCAGTTCAGAAACTCTGTCCCGAAGCTCGTCCACCGGAATATTTACAAAACCGTCAATATGACCTCTTGCGTACTCCCCCGGGGTTCTTGCATCCAGGAGGATCACGCTGCCATCCCGGGAAAGCTTCTCCACATCCTCTGTAAAGAACTGCTTCAGTCTTCCCTGGGCAATGTTCTCGATCATAAAGCCTGCCATATTTACAGGATCTTTGGCAGAAGAATACGGCGGCGCATATGCAAGATCCAGTTCCTTTAACTGAAGGGCTGTAACACCTGCATACATGGCTGTGGCAAGTACGTCAATTCTCTTGTCCACACCGTCATAGCCCACAATCTGAGCGCCCAGCAGCTTATATGTATTTTTCTCAAAGATCACCTTCATGGTCATCACTTTTCCACCCGGATAATAGGAGGCGTGGCTGGCAGGAGACAGATAAACCTTATCATAAGCGATACCCGCCTGTTTGGCAGTTCGCTCGTTGATCCCTGTGGAGGCCACAGTCATGTCAAAAACCTTGATTACAGAAGATCCCAGTGAACCGGGATAACGGCTGTCTCCCCCACAGATATTGTCCGCTGCAATGCGCCCCTGCTTATTTGCAGGCCCCGCAAGGGAAATCAGAGCCTTTGCCCCTGTAATGTAATGCTTTACCTCCACAGCGTCTCCTGCTGCAAAAATATCAGGAACTGAAGTCTCCATTCTGTCATTTACCACAATACTTCCTTTGATTCCAAGCTCCAACCCCGCTTCTTTCGCAAGGCGAGAATCCGGCGTAACCCCAATAGCAAGGATCACCATATCTGCTTCCAGAGGCTGTCCGTCCTTCAGAAGGACACGGGTTCCTTCCCCTCCCCTTTCAAAGCCTTCAACTGTACATCCAAGCATCAGCTTTACGCCCTTACTTCTCATTTTTGCATGGACAAAGGCTGCCATATCCCCGTCAAGAGGGTTCATCAGCTGCCTGGGCCGCTGAACAATAGTTACATCCAGCCCCAGCTCTCTGAGATTTTCCGCAAGCTCCAGGCCAATGTAGCCGCCTCCGGCAAGCACAGCTGATTTTGGCTGATTTTTCTCCACAAACTCACGGATTTTCAGAGTATCCTCTACGGTACGGAGGGTAAAAAGAGTATCCAGATCTGTGCCAGGAAGCTGCGGCCATATGGGTTTTGCGCCGGTAGAGATCAGAAGTTTGTCATAAGTCTCCTCAAAACTTTCACCGGTATTCAGATTTTTCACTGAAACTGTTTTTCTTTCAGGAAAAATTCCTGTCACCTCATGACGCACCTTCATTCTGATCTGAAAACGCTTCCAGAAGCTTTCCGGAGTCTGCAGAGTGAGTTCCGCCTGATCCTGGATCACACCGCCAATATAGTAAGGAAGTCCGCAGTTTGCATAGGAAACATAACCCGACTTCTCAAAAACAATGATCTCTGCCTTCTCATCCAGCCTTCTGATTCTTGCTGCTGCAGTAGCTCCCCCTGCAACGCCTCCGATGATCACAACCTTCATTTTATCTTTCCACCTTTCCCCGGTAGCTGTTAATACCTCCAAGATTTGTAACCTTTACATAACCCATCTGCTGAAGCTGTGTCACTGCCATACGGCTTCTGGCGCCGCTTAAACAATATACAAAAAGAGGGGCTGCCTTGTCCTTTATCAGTCTCTCCACCTTTCTCAGTTCCTGAAGCGGGATATTCCAGCTTCCCGGAACTCTGCCCTCCAGATACTCCTCATGGGTTCTTACATCCAGAAGAACTGCATCTTTTGTATTTCTGTAAACTTCTATTCCTTCATTAAAATCCGTTCCCTTAAAAAAGTCAAATAATCCCATCCTGTTTCCTCCTGCTTTCCTGTAAGGCTTTACGATAACTGCACCTGGATCTGCTCATATAGCTGATACATTTTTTACTCTTATATTTCTCTCATCAGGTTCGAGCCATTCCATCTACGCTTAAAACCACACCTGTAATATAAGATGCCTCATCTGATGCAAGAAATACAAACGCATTGGCAATATCTTCCGGCTGTCCCAGCCTCCGAAGCGGAATCTGTGCGATCATAGGCTCGATCACGCTTTTTGGCACTACCTTCATCATATCTGTTTCCGTAATTCCCGGCGCCACTGCATTAACGCGGATTCCTTTAGGACCAAGCTCCCTTGCCAGAGAAACAGTCAGTCCGTTCACCGCAAATTTAGAAGCAGGATAAGCAATTCCACTTGGCTGTCCGTAAAGACTGACCATAGATGAGGTACTCAGGATTACACCGCTGCCTCTTGCAATCATGCACTCAGAAGCAGCTCTGGTGGCATTAAACACACCTTTTACATTCAGATCCATTACTTTGTCAAAGGCTTCCTCTGTATACTCTGTAAACGGAGTACTCTCCGATACCCCTGCATTGTTTACAAGAATATCCACGCATCCATATTTGGATGTTGCTTCCCTGAATTCATTTCTCACACTTTCCAGACTGCTGAGATCCGGACTGATGCCGGCAATAACCCTGTCCGGATATTTTCCCCTCAGGCTTTCCACTGCTTTATCCGCAGATTCCCTGGAACTTGCTGCCAGAATCACTGTAGCGCCCTCTCTCAAAAAGGCATCTGCTGTGGCATATCCGATCCCTCTGCTTCCGCCTGTGATAATTGCTACTTTATCTTTTAACCTCATATAGGATACCTCCCTGTTGTTTATGTACGTATCATACTCTTTTGGAAATATCCTGTCTGTGATAATGTCACCATTACTTTCAGGATATATCCGAATGCTTTCGTAATAATAAAATCTTTTTAAATGACTGATTAAAATAGTAACCTCATAAATTCGATTCATTTATGCAACCGTGAATACTACCAATACTGTTGCTGCTAGAAGCATTACGAATATCATCCACAAAAATACCAGAAGTGCCAAAAACTCTATTTCCTTTTCAGCCAAATTTTCTACCTCAATAATAAACCGAAATCCATGGAAATCTCCTGATAAAATCTGTTTTCTAATATATTTTATTGAAGTCCATATTCTTTTAAATGTCTATATAAAGTAGTTCTGGAAATGTTCATAATTTTTGCTATCTCCTGTTTACTGTATCCATCTTTCATCAACTTTTGAAGTTGCATTTTTTCCAATTCGCTAATGGACTTTTCCGGATTTTCTATTTCCTTTTCTTCTAATAAATACTCTTCATTTTTTGCAATCCGTTCAATCATCATTTCCAGATCAGACAATAGATTTTCTCTGCACTTTCTCCATATCTCTTTCTGTTTATCAATACTTAATTCCACGATATCTTTTTTATAAATAGTACTGTAATATTCCAGACCACTCTGTATATATCTGTAAAACACCCCAAAGTCTTCATGAAGTGTTTTTGTCATATTGATTCTGTTTTTTGAAATGACACGATATAGTTTTTCATTGAACTTTTTTTCTTTTACAAGCCCTTCAAGATCGGATGTCGTACAGAAAATAAATCGAATATCCAGATCAATCCCCTTTTTATTGTTAGATGCTTTCTTTTTTTCAATAAGATTAAACAAATATTCCTGAATGTACATCGGAATTTTTTCCGGTTGCATGATGATAATAGTTCCATTTTGTAATTTCCTTAAAACTCCAGTTTCTACACTTAAATATGAATTCAGAAGATTTCTATAAGAATTTCTGATGTGAAGAACCTCTACTTCCTCTAACCTTCTTGGCGACTGATTATAAATTGCTTTTCCCAACATTTCATTTAAGGTATCATCGCATCCGCAGATCAGAACTGGCTCATCCCGTTCTGCATAATATTCCGCAAGTGCCAGTGTTTCCACATCGCAAAATTTTCTGAGCCATTGAAATGTAACTTGTGTTCCCGGCATAAAAATCTTGGATGATTTATAAATATTTTTATATGGTTGGAAACATAGGATAACTGTATATTCTTCTTCTGTCTGATAAACCCGTTTACTGTTTACAATTCCATAAAAACTGCATCTGGCATTTTGTATACAAATCTTAAAATCCTTAAAATTATTTTCTTTTTCGTACTGTTCCTTTAATTCCGGATATACATAAGTAATATTTTCACCTATCAGTTCTTTATTAGCTCCAAAATCCTGCTCGAATTTTTTATTAAAATAAATCACATTGCCGTATATATCAGTATGGACTAGCGCTTCATCCATAAGGTCAAGAATTGATTCAAATTCTGCCATTTTTTTTGATAAAACCTTCTTTTCCATCTGATAATGAATCCTATTAGCAACAAGTTCAGCCATTCTTTCCATAAAAACAACTGTAGAATCTATATTTTCAAATAAAGCTTTCACCTTGGAACTTGGAAGAATCAAAGCTATTGCTCCCAAGGTCTGGTTTCCGTAATGAATAGGGACTCCAACAAAACCTTTCATTTTACATTTTTTATAGTCTCTGCATTTTCTGCAGCCTTCTGTCTGAGCTTTATTCCGAATTACCAGATTGTGATTATTCACCAGAACATCTGCTAGCAACGTTCCTATTTTTATATCATTATAAAGCGAAAAATACCGAAATGCACTTCCCACTATGTTCATATTAGAATCCGTTATAATTACATCTGTATCCAGCACATCTGAAATAACTTCTGCAAAATTATCCACAAAATTCCTGATTTTCCCCAACATTGTACGCATATGATGTCTCCTTAAACAAAACAGGCCTTTATATTATTTGATTACTCAAACAATATAAAGACCTGACGTAGTTATTTTAAGAATTTATTTCTTTGTGATTCTTACTTCGCAGATATCATCGCCTTTTGCGATTGTCTTTCCAAGGTAGAAATCAAAGTTCATTTTTTCACAGATTCCTCTGTCTCCATCCATCGCGATATCGCAAAGTACAGCGCACTCTTCATCAGTAGCGCCAAGCTTTTTCCATGCTGCAACTAACGGACAGTAATGGAAATCCACGCTTAATTTTCCATCTTCACAGGTATCTTCCATCTGGAATACGCCCTTTACGTTATCATTAATAAATTCTTTATGGAACACACTGAAATCATCTGTGTGAGTATATTTTGTCTCGCCATGGAAACGTCCGCATTCTCTGATCGCCTCATGAGCAAACTCATCGCTGAGACCCTGTTTTTTCGCTTCTTTGTACATTAAATACATCCATGTTGCTCTGTGCTCGAATGCGTTTCTCAGATCCTCAATGTGCTGTCCTCTGTCTTCTGCATTGTTTTTAATCATCTTTCATTCCTCCATTTTATAATAATTTTTTATAAATGTAAAAGCTTTTTTATGCAAGCTTCTCCATCACGCAGTCCATCAGTACAGAAATCTGGTAAGACATGGTAACGGCTCCCGGATCCAGATGTCCTACACCTTTGTTTGCCTGATAAGTAGCACGCCCGCGCACTGCTTCCATATTTTTTGTATTTTCTGCACCGTCTACCGCCGCTTTTTTAACACGCTCACATAAAGTCTTATCATCTGCATCTTCTTCCAGACACTTTTTGTATTCCTTTACTGCCGGTGCAAGACTGTCGATCATTGTCTTAAAGCCTTCCTGCGCCTGTCCTCTGCTGACGATGGCGTTAAGCATCGCTTCCAGAACATCACAGAGTTCCTGTTTTCCAAGAACCTCTTTACCTTTCACACTTTTGGCTGCTGCCAGGTATGCGCTTCCATATAAAACGCCTGATGAACCGCCGATCACAGCCATCATAATTTTTCCGATTTCCTTCAGCTCGTCACTGACAGACATTCCCGCCAGTTTTTCACTGTTTTCCACCAGCTTTTCAAATCCCATATTAATATTGGACCAGTGATCCCCATCACCGGTAGCCAGGTCAAGTTCTGTTACATAATCGCCGTTTTCATGAATAAGCGCATATGCTTTTTTTATGTATTCTGCATAATCTGCAGCTGTCATCTCAAATGCCATTTTCTTTCTCCTTTACCATTTTAATGCCGGTGTATCACATGGTGCATCCAGCAGTCTTTTTAATTCATCGTCAAGCTTCATCAGGGTCAGAGAACATCCTGTCATGTCTAATGCAGTAGTATAATTTCCTACCAGTGTCTTGTAAATTTTGATTCCTTTGGAATCCAGAAGCTCTTTTACTTCTTTATTCAGGATATATAATTCCATTAAAGGAGTTCCGCCCAGACCATTTACGAGAACTGCCACTTCACTGTCGGAATAATCATAGTCTGCCAGAATTTTATCCAGTAAAATCTCTGCCACTTCTTTTGCTGTTTTTACTTTTGTCCGCTCTACTCCAGGTTCTCCATGGATACCCATTCCAATCTCGATTTCATCATCTGCAAGAACAAAACCAGGTTTTCCAACTGCCGGAAGAATACATGGAGACATCGCCATTCCCATACTTCTGATATTCTGGATTGCGTGTTCTGCCGCAGCCTTTACTTCAGCAAGAGAAGCGCCCTCCTCTGCTTTTGCACCTGCAATTTTATGTACAAATACAGTACCTGCAATGCCTCTTCTTCCTGTAGAATAAGTGCTGTCCGGAACTGCAACGTCATCTTTGACAACAACCGTTTCCACTTCAATATCATCTGCCTCTGCCAGATCCGCTGCCAGGCCAAAGTTCATAACATCGCCGGAGTAGTTTTTGATTACAAGAAGTACGCCTTTCCCGGCTTCCATTTTTTCAATGGCAGCCCCGATCCTGTCCGGACTTGGAGAAGAAAATACATTTCCTGAAACTGCTGCATCCAGCATACCTTTTCCGACAAAGCCTGCGTGAAGAGGCTCATGTCCCGCTCCGCCGCCTGAAATAACAGCAACCTTATCGCCTTTTTCGTGTCTGGAAATAACCTCCGCGCCCGGTGTATAATCTAATGTTCCCTCATAGGCAGCCTGCATTCCCTGTAACGCTTCTTTTACAACATCTGCCGGATTATTAATAATTTTTTTCATAATCGATTCCTTTCTGTCAGATTATCCCAATCCTAAATATGCTTTTTTAATTTTAGGATCTGAAGCAATTTTCTTTGCTTCTCCACTCATTGTCACTTTTCCGTTTTCCAGAACGTACGCTCTGTCGGAAGCAGACAGCGCCATATTGGCGTTCTGTTCGATCAGCAGGATAGTGACGCCCTGTTTGTTAATCTCTCTGATCATGTCAAAGATCATGAGGACAAAATTCGGCGCAAGACCAAGGGAAGGCTCATCCAGAAGGAGCAGCTCCGGACTGGACATTAACGCCCTTCCTACTGCCAGCATCTGCTGCTCTCCTCCTGACAGGGTTCCTGCCTGCTGTCTGTATCTTTCCTTTAATCTGGGGAACAGATCGTACACACGATCATATCCCGCACTGATTGCTCCCTTATCCTTTACAATATAAGCTCCTAACCGAAGATTTTCTTCTACCGTCAGTTCAGGAAAAACTTCCCTTCCTTCAGGAGAAATACTGATTTTCAGTTTCGTCATTGCATAAGAAGGTATATTTGTAATATCTTTGCCCTTAAAGACTACGGTCCCCTTTGCGGCTTTTGCAACCCCTGTAATCGTATTCAGAAGCGTAGTCTTTCCGGCTCCATTACTGCCGATCAGAGAAACAATTTCACCTTCGTCCACTTCCATGTCAATTCCCTTGAGAGCATGAATCGCACCATAATATGTATTCAAATCATTGATCTTCAGCATCATTTTGAACCCCTCCAAGATATGCTTCTATTACTTTCGGATTATTTGCAATTTCTTCAGGAAGTCCCTCTGCAATGGGTTTTCCATGATCGATCACATAAATCCTGTCAGATACGTTCATAACAACGCTCATGTCATGCTCAATCATCAGAATGGTATAACCCTGATTCTTTAACTTATTAATGAATTCCATCAATTCTGCGGATTCCTGAGGATTCATTCCTGCTGCCGGCTCATCCAGAAGGATCAGCTGCGCGCCCGTGGCAATGGCCCTTGTAATCTCCAGCTTTCTCTGCTCACCATAAGGAAGATTGGAGGCATAATCGTCTCTTCTGTAGTCAAGACCGATTGATTTCAGCAGCTGGATTGCCTCTGCTGTCTTTCTGTCCTCTTCCTCTCTGAACTTTTTGGTTCGGAAAACAGACTGGAAGAAATTATACTTTGTCTTAATGTGCGCGCCAATCAATACGTTTTCTATAACTCTCAGGTCTGAAAACAGTCGGATATTCTGGAAGGTTCTGGAAATACCTGCCGCCACAATTTCTTTTGGATCTTTATTATGAATAGGATTTCCATTAAATATGATTTCGCCTTCATCCACCTCATAAACGCCTGTCAGCATATTAAAAACAGTCGTTTTTCCGGCGCCGTTCGGACCTATGATACTGACTACTTCACCTTTTCTTACTGTACAGCTTACATGATCTACCGCTACAATACCGCCAAAGCGTTTTGTGATATTATCTACTTTCAGTAAAACTTCTTTTTCTGCCATTTCTTCACCCCTTTGTTTCATTCAATAAATTCAAAGGTGCGTTTTTGTCCATTTTTTCAACTTGTTCCTTCACATTTTTTGACAGTCGATAAGGCATTGTGGACTTCCATCCCATAATACCCTGCGGTCTGAATCGCATCATTAAGACAAGTATTACACCATACAATACAAATCTGTATTCCATCAAAAATCTTGAGACTTCCGGGAATGCGATCAGAATAGCGGCTCCTACAAACATGCCCCGGATCGTTCCCATTCCGCCTAAAATAACAATACTTAAAATCAATGTAGATACATCAAAGTTAAAAGTATTCGGATCAATATATCCGATAAGGGAAGCATACAGCGCGCCTCCCAGAGCACAGATACATGCAGAAATCACAAATGACAGAATTTTATAGGATGTAATGTTGATTCCCATCATTGTACTTGCCAGCTCATCTGCGCGGATTGCCTGAAATGCCCTTCCTGTCTTTGATTTTACAACCGCAATACAGAACAGCGTTGTAACAAGGACAAGCACCAGCATAAGGTAGTAGAGTCCGTTGTTTGCAATTGTAAGGTCATAGCCAAAAACAGAGGGTCTGGGGATATTTTTTACTCCCAGAGTACCATTGGTAACAGACGCCCAGTTCATGGCGATCATTTTTATAATCTCGCCAAATCCCAATGTAATAATAGATAAATAAGTTCCTGTTACACGCATGGTAGGTAATCCGAGCAGCACTCCTGCCAGACCTGCCACTACCATTCCCAGAATCATGGAAGCAAAGAAATTCATTCCCAGCTTAACGGCACATAATGATGATGTGTATGCTCCTATTGCGACAAATCCTGCATGTCCCAGAGAAACCAGACCTGTATATCCTGTCAGCACATTCAGACCAAGCGCCAGAAGTGTATAAGATCCAATTTTTACAGCAACTGTAACCAGATATTGACTATTCAGCATATATGGAAGCGCTATCAGAAAAACAGCCAGAAGAATCAGCAGGATTTTCTTTTTTCCCTCTACAAAGGTTTCCATCGTATGCACAAAATTCGTTTTCTTTCCTGTCTTACTCATTCTTTACACCTTTGTAATACCTTTCCGTCCAAATAAACCATGCGGTCTTACTATAAGAACAATGATCAGAATAACAAATGCAATAGAATCCCTGTATGTAGAGCCCATAAATGATGCTGCCATACTTTCTGAAACTCCGACGATCAGTCCGCCCAAAAGCGCTCCCGGCAAGCTTCCGATTCCTCCAAGGACGGCTGCTGCAAAAGCTTTTAATCCTGCCATAAATCCCATGTTTGGATATACGATCTGATAGTATCCGCCTACTAATGCTCCGGCAATGGTCGCTGACATTCCTGCCAGGAAGAAGGTAAAGGAAATAACAAAGTTTACGTTGATTCCCATCAGATTTGCTGCCTTTGCATTCTGTTCACTTGCACGCATCGCAAGTCCGATCTTTGTTTTATAAACAATAAATACCAGGACGCCCATCAGGATCAGTGATACTACGCACATCATGATCTGTGTGGAGGAGATCACAACAGAACCGATTTTTACAGAACCAGAATTGAATAACTGCGGGAAGTTTCTCTTTTCTGATCCCAGAAAAACAATCAGAAGATTGGTTATGATATTTGATATGCCAATAGTCGTAATCAAAGATGCTATCGGCATGGAATGTTTCTTTCTGAGAGGTTCCAGAGCCACCTTATCAATTGCAATGCCAAGGAGACCTGTAACAATCATGCTGGCAATAATACCCGGAACGATGCCAAAATTCAGTCCGATGAAAACCATTGCCATTTCAGCGCCAAAAGCATAAATTGCTCCGTGAGAGAAATTGACCAGCCTTAAAATACCGAATACCAACGAATATCCAACTGCAATCAGCGCATATCCCATTCCTAATGCCAAACCATTAAATATTTGCTGTGCTAACATATTCAGTCCTTTCTCAGTCCATTTTTACAAATTTTCCGTCCTTAATTGTTACTTTTACAAATTCTTTGTCAACATCACCGTTTTCATCAAATTTTGTATGTCCGGTTACACCCTCATACTCAATTTCGTACAGAGCGTCTTTTACTTTTTCTGAATCAGTTGTTCCGGCTTTTTCAATTGCTGTTAATAAAAGTCCGACAGAATCATATGCCTGAGATGTCAGAGCAGACGGAGCTGCGCCATATTTTTCTGTAAATGTATCTACATACTCTTTTACTTCAGGATCATCAGATTCAGAGAAGAAGATAACCGGGAAACATACGCCCTCTACTGCTTCTCCGCCTAACTCGATCAGCTGCTGGCTGTAAGCATTGGAAAATCCTACAATTGCCACATCCGGATTGATCTGTTTTGCCTGTTTTGCTACAGGAGCTACCAGATTGTACATTCCACAGCAGATAATCACGTCTGCTCCTGCCTCGTTAAGTTTTGTGATAGCCGGTGTATAATCGTCAGAACCTTCCATTACTTCCTCATGTGCCACAACTGTTGCTCCAAGGCTCTCATCACTTTCAATCATTTCTTTAATAAGCTGAGAAGTATTTGTTCCCCAGTCAGTCATAATAGAAATGATTCCGATATTTTTCTTTCCAAGATCATTAACTGCAATATCCACGCTGGCTTCTGCCTCTTTGGAAATAATAGTATTATTTCTGAAAATATAGTCTCCGATTCCTGCATAATCCGGATGTGAAGAAGACGGGGAAATCTCAATAATTCCGTTTTCCTGATAAATAGGAGCTGCTGTCATACATACGCCAGATGCAAAATGTCCGATTACTCCTGCCGCTTCTTTGTCAGAAACAATCTTCTGCGCGATAGTTGTCGCTTCCTCAGAAGTGTTTTTGTCATCATATGCAATGATTTCAATCTCTTTGTCAAGCACTCCGCCTTTCTCATTCCACTGCTCTGCCATCATGGTAGCCGCATTGTTAAATCCGATTCCGTACTCAGAGTTATCGCCTGTCATAGGTCCGGCAACTGCAATTTTGATCGTATCCTCAGAGCTTGTTTCTTTTTCCTTTAATGCCCTTTCTTCTGTCGCCGTATTTTCTGCTTTCTTTTCTGTTTCCCCACAGCCAGTTAATAACCCACCAAACACGACTGTTCCAGCCAATACAACACTGAAAATTCTTTTTTTCATCCCGTTTCTCCTTTTTATAAATTTTTCTAGGTTACACTTGATTTATCTTTCATCGACCATAATATGGAGAATCACTTCATCTGTCTCTTTCATTCCATCACGAGCCAGTTCCACTACCCCATCTATCGTCTTCTGAAGATTATCTTTTACAATTCCATCTCCGGTCTCAAATACTGTTTTTTCACGTGCCAAAATACTTCCCATAATCGCTGCATCCACGCTAGAAGCAATCTTTGCTGCACAGGAAGCGCTGGCTCCATCGCAAATAATGCCAGATACATTTGCAAGAGTGTTCACAATTGTATCCGAAATCTGCTTTTCATCTCCGCCATAGAGATATGTAATCCCTGCTCCAGCACCAGCTGCTGCGCTTACAGCCCCACAATATGCAGATAAACGCCCAATCCTGTATTTCTGATAAATTGCAATCAAATTGCTCAAAATAAGCGCACGAATCAATTTTTCATGATCTGCCTTTAAATATTCTGCATACTCAATAACTGGAAGTGAAACTGTCATTCCCTGATTTCCGCTTCCCGAATTAACAACCACCGGCAACTCACAGCCACTCATTCTTGCATCAGAACCGGCTGCAGCTTTTGCCTTTGCTCGTACTTTTACATCATCTCCGTAATGAGCTAACAGCATCTTACCAATATTTGCGCCATACTTTTCATTAAGTCCCTTTTGGGAAATTTCTGTATTACATCGGATCTGTTCCTCAATAAGACCTTGTACTTCTTCAACAGAAATCGTATTCGCAAAATCAAGAATATTTTTTACATTTAAACATGTATAATCAATTTCGTCTTTTTCTTCTTGAGGTTTATCTTCAAATAATACCTTTCCATTTTTTGTAATCTTTATAATCCCCAAATGGTTTCGGATAAGCTCTACCTGAACTACGTCCTCTCCCGCATAAACCGTTTCAATAATGTGTAATTTTTCCGTAGTATCCAAACATTTTACTGTACACATTTTCTCATCAAGCAACTTTCTAACTGTCTCTAATTCTTGCTCGGTAACATCTGTAAGAACCTCCAGTTCCTTGTTGGAATGACCTCCAACCGCACCCGTAACAGCAGCCGCTTCAATTCCTTTTAAAGATCCTGTCATTGGAACTACAACGCTTTTTGCATTCTTTATAATATTTCCGCTGCATCCAATCACAATTTTTTCTGGCATTTTTCCAAGAATTTCTCTTGCTTTTGCTGATACATATGCAATGGCAATTGGTTCTGTACATCCCAATGCTTTTACAAGTTCCCCTTTTAAAACACATATCATATTTCGTCGTATTCTCTGTTCCATTTTTCACACCTCTGTCTGCTTCCTTATGTCTAAAATTATATGATAGTATATATCTCTTTTCAACACTTTTATGCATATTGCACTATTTTCAGCGTATTTTACATTAACTAAATATGCAATATACACATATTTTGTTCAATCAGTACACTTTTTCTCATCATATGTTCCATTTTGAAACACGCAATTATTTTCTGGCAATTTATTTTGCATTATCAAATCCACACTAAAAACATATACTTTATTTCTATTACCCGAATTTTTTTCGGTAATCTCTTATATAATATATTTTTCAGATATATAAAAAGGATGTGGAAAAATCCACATCCTTTTTACACAAAATTTTATAATTTACATAATATAATCATCTTCTACGATACTCTCCCGTTCTCCATTTCATACACCACATCCGCCACGTTCATGGTAGATTTCCTGTGTGAAACAAGAACCACTGTCTTTTTATCTGCCTCTTCACGAAGCGATTTCAAAATAATGCCTTCATTCAGTGAATCCAGGTTTGAGGTTGGTTCATCCATAAGGATAAAAGGTGCGTCATGGAGAAAGGCCCTGGCTATTCCTATCCTCTGTTTTTCACCTCCGGAAAGTGTGTCGCCCAGCTCTCCGACCTCTGTATCATAGCCTTTGGGAAGGCTCATAATAAAATCATGAACCGACGCTTTTTTTGCAGCTTCCATAATTTCCTGTCTGGAGGCGCCGGGTTTTCCCACTGCAATATTATTTGCTATGGAATCATGAAATAAATGTGTTTCCTGTGTTACATAGCTTTCCGTATCTCTCAGACTGCATGTGGGAATCCCGCGCACATTGGCTCCGTTTACAGAAACCTCACCTGAATCTGCATCCCAGAACCTCATCAGAAGCTTCAGAAGTGTAGATTTACCACTTCCACTGGCTCCATGTATTCCCACAATTTTACCGGCCGGAATTTTAACAGAATAATCTCTGAGAATTTCTTCTTCCTCATAGGAAAAGGTTACATGGGACGCTTCTGCCCCGGCAAATAGCATCTGCGCAGAACCCTTATGGGAAGTGTTTTCCTGTTCTTTCTTCAATTCGTGAAGGTTCTTTTCTCCCTCATAAATTTCTTCTACCTGAGGTTTTTCTTCCAGAACGGACAGTACCCGTTCTCCGCTTGCCAGCGTCTGATTCAGATTATTGGACAGGTTTGAAAGCGCTATCACCGGACCAAAGGAGCCCATCATGGCTATGGTGCAGATAACCACTCCGTCAAGCTCTGCCGACTGTTTTCCATAAAGATACAACATAAAAAACAACATTCCAAAGGATGCCAGAAGAATCACCAGATTTGTGACAGATCTCTGCCCGCCCTCCATGCGGCTTAGTTTTTTCTGTTTTTTAATCAGCTCCGCAGACTTTTCTTCCATCTGTCTTTCACGATTTTTACCCTGACCATACTGTATTGTCTCATCCAGTCCTCTGAGGGAATCCAGCACATAGCTGTTCAGCTCACCGAATTTCGCGCGGAACTCCATTCCGGTATTTCCCCCTCTTCTCCCGTTCCACAGAGGAATGAAAATACCCACAATCAGATAAGCGCACAGCGCAAAAATCCCCGCTCCCACATGATAGCTTCCTATAAAAAGTACCATCATAAAAGAGGTAAGAACTGCAATGGCTACTGGTGAAATGGTATGAGCATATACCAGACCTTTCCGCCGCTTTTCTGTACACAGTGCAGCTGTTCTCCTACAAGACAATCCCTCTGTCTTTCATACTGCATTTTTTTACAGTTGTCCCGGCTGTTTTCAATCATTATTTAGTAAGTCTAATCTAACTTAAATATGTATACCACAACTAACTGTAAGTTGTCAACAACTTTTATATTGCTAACCATAACTGAGCAAATACAAAATTTTCACAATGGAATCTTTGATATGCGGATACCAAAAAGCCTTAAACTCTGGCTATGCATCTCATAAAAACAAAAGAGACATCTCAATTACGAAATGTCTCTTTGTCGCTGCTGTATCAATGATTATCTCAGATATTCTGCCAGTACATAAACTCTGGCTTTTGTCAGTTCCGATCCCTTTAAATTTTCCAGCATAGGCTGCATGCTTCCGCCTGCTGCCTCACGGCCTGCCGCTGCCACAGCTGCCTCCTTTTCTTCAATCCAGGCAATCTCTTCATCTGTAAGCTGCTCCATTGTATCTGCTGGAAGAATAGTCTTTAATCTTCCCCAGATAGAATTCAGCTCATCATCCCAAAGTCTATAAAGCTCTCCTGACAAGATATTAATATCCTCCTGAGTCAGAGCACTGTCTATCCTGCCCTGAAGCTCTGCTGCCTTTGATTCTGTTTCTGCCAGCTCGGCATCAATATCTGAAGTCTCCTCCGTCACCGGAGCCGAGCCTTCTTTTACTGCGCTGGAAAAGCCCTGCTGGGCAGCCTCATTATAAAGTCCGATAAATGGCAATGAAGTTTCCTGAAGATTTGCCAGATCCAAATATCCAACCCAGCTCCGGTATCCTTCGGGAAGCTCCGCTATTGGTGCTCCTTCTATATAAAACAGAATATTTTCCGCATTATCCAGACCATAAGGTTCGCTGTACATATTTTTTATTCCCTCAATAATTTCCTCTGTACCCGGTTCCTGTTCACACTGAAGAGTCTGAAGCTGAGCTGAATATGTATACTCATTTACCTGAACCGGCTCTGTAAACTGTCCTGAAAAATTACAGACATATCGTGTTCCGCTAGGGTATTCTTCCCCACGACTTCCCATATCTGTGTCATGATAATACCCCTCAAAAGTTCCATCCTCATTGATTGTCAGAACTGTTGACCACGCACCGGCCCCACTGCAAAACAAAAACTCCCGATTTGCCACATCCTCATAGGAAAATCCTCCATCTGCCAGTACCGTATCTGTCTGTGTTACAGATATCAGCCCTGCGGCGCAGATAAGTGCTGCCAGTCCTGCTGTTTTCTTTCTCATACTCTCTTTCCTCCTGTTTTTCATTTATGATAAATTTTTATTTAGTACAGAAATATTTCCGTGTCCCCTTTCACCTCATTCTTCCTGTCCCAAATCAGATGATCCGAAAATATCTGTTCTATTCACACAGACTCTTACTGTACTTCCGTATTTCTTTGTCTCTGATGCAATTTATCGCTGTACTTTCAGCATTATTTTTACGAAAACTATAAATTCACCTTTTTATTGAATCCCTGCCTGCTATCCTGATTATATCAGCATTGTCATACTTTTTCTACCGTGAAACCCAACTGATTATACATTCATGTGCCGTTATATAAAAATGCTGCTTACTTCGTTCCCGGAAATCTGGTCAGAATCCCTTTCCATTCATCTTCGGCTATGTCATTTTATCCTGTATATCCCGTTTTTTTGCATATATGCCCGAACACCTGGCAGAATAATATCCCGTGGACAATAAATAATATTCTCCTGTTTTTACAGTGGTGTTATACGCCGGGAAATGATACAATAAACCTAATAAAACCAATAAGGAGTCAGGCTATGGATTTTACAAAAGCAGCTCACGTTTTTCAGGAATATTTAAAAGATTATGATCAGAATAACGATAAAGTCCGTCTGAAGATCGTCCATACTTATGGTGTGGTAAAGCAGGCGGAAGAGGTATGCCGCCGGAGAAATCTGGATGAAGAAACTGTATCCCTTTCCAAAATCATTGCTCTTCTCCATGATATCGGACGGTTTGAGCAGTTAAAACAATTTGACAGTTTTGAGCCAACAACCATGGATCATGCCGCCTATGGCGTGCAGATTTTATTTGAGGAAGGAATGATCCGTCGTTTTATGCCGGATGATCGCTGGGATGAAATCATTCGCACTGCCATTGCAAAACACAGTGATTTTGTTCTGGAAGGAGTTTCTGATCCCTGTGCGCTTTTCCATGCCCGGCTTATCCGCGACGCAGATAAACTGGACAACTTCCGGGTAAAGCTTGAAGATGATCTGCTCACCTTTATGGGAATGCCCGGCGAAGAGATTGGAGCCCTTGAAATCTCCCCAAAGGTTTATGAAACAGTATTCCGCAGCAGCACCATTCTGTCCGCTGACCGGATCACAAAAATGGATTACTGGGTATCCTATCTGGTTCATATCTTTGACCTGAACTTTAAGGAAAGCATGGACATTGTTGCGGAAAACAATTATATTGAAAAACTGGTTCACAGAATCCCGTATACCAATCCTGTCACTGCCCGTCAGATGCAGGAAATCCAAAAGCATGCGCAGGAATATATAAAAAAATTTAAAGGGGTGTAAACACCCCTTTAAAATTCCTGTCATTCCGATAATACTTTCTGTTTTTATTCTGCTTTCGGATATTTATTACAAAAGAGACAGTATGTCGGCTCGTCTTCCTCAATTTCCGGGAATCTTCCGAAAAGAAATGTCTACTTCTTATACTTCCATTTTCCTGCCAAAACAGATACTCCTACTATCAAAATTGTGTATATAATTGAATCTCCTAAAACTGTAATTCGCAGAGCCATACTCACCGCAAGTAAGCTGCTGTACCCAAAAACTAATTGTCTTGACCTTTTTCTGTAATACCTGCTGTCTGCCTTTAATAGAGAATGTATCGGATTATCTACAGGAGAAAACAAGGCGATCACACAAATGAAGCATATATAAATCACAAGTATACTATCTGGTGAAAATACATTGATCTTTCTTACTAGCATTGCAATATTCACGATTCCTACAGAAATCATACAGCATTTTATTTCTGTATCAGCATGATAACCGCCTGCATACGGGCGCAAAAAATATATTTCTAAAAAGACCAAGATACTAAAACAAAATTCGTGCCACAAAACACCGGATATTGCAATTGCAAAAAAATTTAATAATATCCAAAAAAACTGATTTAAACCATACTGAATAATCTCCTTTTCGTTCTGATTTTCACATATTTGATTTGATATTGTCCTACTCCATTCACTTATCATTCATTTTTCTCCCCCAAAATGTCACGCCTTTAAAAGTTCCTATCCCAATATTCTCCATTAAAAACACTGTTTTTCATAATTTACAGATTACCCCGTCTTCCATTTCATAAACCTCATCGCAAAGAACATCAATATCTTCCCTATTATGACTGGCCAGAATAATCAGTTTATTTTCTTCTTTCATTTTTAACATAAGTTCCCGGATCTCTCTCACTCCATTTTTATCCAAGCCATTCATAGGTTCATCCAGAATCAAAATCCCCGGATCTTCCATAATGGCTTGCGCAAGGGCAAGTCTCTGGCGCATGCCCAGTGAATATTTTCCAACAGGACGCTTCAATGTGGGATCCAAACCAACTTTTCTGAGAACAGAATAAAGATATTCTTTATTCTTTTTGTTGCGCAAAGTATAAAGAAATTCCAGATTATGATATCCACTCCATGTCCGCAAAAAAGCCGGTTCCTCAATAATAATCCCCGCATCGGTCAGCATATCCTTATCTTTCCCCATAACCTTACCATTGACAGTTATGGTTCCTTCATCGCAGGAAAGAAAACCACAAATAGATTTAAACAAAACAGTCTTTCCAGAACCATTATGTCCAACAAGTCCATAAATTTTGCCACTCTGACAGGAAAGAGAAACATCCCTCAAAACTTTGTTATCTTTAAAACTTTTACTTACATGAGATACTTCGATCGCATAATTCTGTCTGTCCATATATTTTCCTCTGTACAAGTTATAATAATAAAAATTCAGTCTTCTTTGCTAAATAAAAACTCCACATTATTTACACGCCATATTATCAATATGCTGAATATTAAAATCCCAATACATAATGCGCATACAATATAAGTCAGTGAAGGTCGTGTATAATAATTATACATTTTTGTCCCTATATTAGTTGTTTGTATCCAGCTGACCGGAGCAAATGCAGATATCTTTTGAATCATTGCAGGATTTGCATTATGAACAAGATAAACCATACTGATCATTGCTACCGCCGCTGCTATTGCCCAGTAGCGATTCAATATTAAACAAATTGCGAACATAAAAACACCTGTAAATGCAATTACGAAAGTACCAATAAACAATGTCAAAATAGTCAGTTCCTGTGGTGAATACTTTTGTATAGCGGAATATGGCACTTCAAATAAAAACCCATAATGTGCAGATGCATTTGTCAAAGCAGCGGTATGCAACAGTTTTCCCCATTCCAGTTTCCATTCACAATGTCTGATGATCCACAGTATACTGACAGATAAATGAAAAAACATCAAAAATAATGACTGAAAAATAATTGATACAATCTGCCCGATTGCCCATCTTTTTCTCCCTATACGCACTATTTGATACATGTAATAATGTTGCATAAAAGGTATGTCTGAAAACATGTATACTACCCCTAGCATAAATAAAAAAATAAAATATATATTAGAAAACAGAAATGGCAACAGCCATGGTGTTGATGGATATTTCACGTCCTGCGAAAATTTAATCACTGGCTGAACATAAATATAAAGGATATAAGTTTCTAAAATCAAAAGTGTATACATTCTGCTCTGCCGGAGTTTCTGTAAAAAAATTTGAATTGAATAATGTAGTTGTTTCATGCTTTTATATCCTTTTCTTTAATCTGATATAACTTATTCCACATAGAGCCATAGTCGTACAAAGACTCAGCCCCAGCGCCCACAGAAACATTTTTCTATCGTCTCCAAACATTTGATACCTAGCATCAAAAACGCTTTGAATACTCCACATACTGTTTTTTTCTGTAAGTTTTGCAGAAAACTCAGTAATTGCCTGGTAACAAAATACAGGAACGGACAGAACCAGTAAACGATTGGTTATGTATAAAGAAGCAAATGCTGCTGCTTGTGAAAGGCTTCCTGCCAGCATCCCCCATTGTAATCCGTACGAGACAAGCCATAATACATATCTCTTTTCTTTAATCAGCCAGACATATCCCCCTGATGCTGCCAACTCTTTACAAATCTGAACGTCCGCCCATGGCATATGCAAAGAACAAAGAATGCCAAACACTCCACATCCTGCTGCCATAACCACTACTGAGGACAAAAATATTGTTGCTGCTTTAGAAATTACATAATGTTTCAATCCACCGCGTATTACAGAATAACGAATATACCCGTTTTCCAATTCATCACTATAAACTGTTCCATAGGAAAACGCACAAAATACAAACGCAAGTAAGAATCCTACCCCATATGTCCCATATAAAAAATTAGAAATAACTGTTGTCTGTATATTTCCACTGATTGAAAAAAATAATGCAACAGTTACCCCTATTATCCCCATGTAGGTTTCTTTCTTTATAAATACTCTTCCTATATCTGTTAAAAAATATCCTCTGCCTCGGTTTGATTTTATCAAACAACCACTTCCTCTCCTGTCTGCGCATCCAGAAATGTATATAGTGTGGTTTCGTACTCATTTTCTGTTTCACTATCTATACCTTTTTCGTGAATTTCAAATAACCATACCGGACGTAATTCATAATCTTCCACACCTACTGCGACAGGCATATAATATAACTTCGCACGGTTTACATAATAAGATGCAGATGTCAGTAGATTCCCATATTTATCCGATATCTTTTCTGCTAATTTATCAAATTCCAGCAAACTCACTTTTTCCCCCGATTCAGTAATACTATATACCTTATTTACATATAATCCCTCCACTCCTCTGGAAGAATACACCGCCTGAACAGGTCTGTTTGTAACTCCATCATCTGGAAACGTCTGATTTCCATAATAAATTGGCAGCCCTTCATATACCTGTTCTGCAAAAAAATAATAACAGTCGTCTTCTTTATTCCATTCCCGTGGTTCACTTATAGAATTATCGCCTGCCTTGTCTGCTATAATTTCCTGTTGCTGCATAGTCTCTGCATCCAGGGCATAATATTCATAATTTGTTTCTCCTAATTCATACCCGCATCTATTGATCATATCAACAATGTACTGAAAAGCATCCTCCGAACTGATATAACTAAAATTATTTTCTTGACTATAATTGTCTGCGTTAAAAACGTCTGTTTTTTCAACACGAAATACATTCAAAATATCATCAAAAAACGGAGTTGTATAAGTTAGTATCGTATCCAGGTTCAAGGTACTTCCATCTTCAAGCGTATAATAACTGATATCTACTGTTTTCCCTTTCCACTCAATACTTGATATATCTTGATCAACTATTGCAATATCAGCAGCAATTTCCGATATAGCCTGTTCAGATTTTGGATACTGCAATTTGGCAGTTCCTGTTTTTATTTTTGAAAAATCAAGTTTCTCTGGGACTTCAATATTTGTTTCAAATGTCACACCATTCTGTTTATTTATATATTTTTCTGGAAAAATATTCTCAGATGCCATAACCATATTTTGTGATATTAATGGCATAAACAAACACACATAAAGAACAGCCATAAAAATTTTTTTATAATTCATTGCACAACCTCCCTTGTTAAAAAAAGGAGGATATATTCCTCCTTTTTCTGCCATTGAACGGATTACGGACAATAATATCCTTTTACAGTCACACGCTTACTCTGAGCCTCTGATTTCATATAATAATATTCTCCTCCAGGAGCTGTCATATTATATTGAGCACTCTGACGTATTCCTGCTGTAGTACTTACCAAAAACTTTTGTCCCGAATAAATATACTCTTTGTCCAAATTATACGATCTTACATAAATCCCTGCTTTATCAGCACTAAATTCCTGGCCTCTAAAATAGGCAAATGTATCTCCATCATCTGTTTTCCTCTCTCTCTTTGACAATGGATCCTGAGACCCGGTTCCACCAACCGTAACGGTAAACGGTATTGTTCCTGCATGAACTGTGGAACTACTACAAATCAACGTTGTAGCTAAAACCGCTGCACATAATAACTTTTTCATCATTCGTCCTTGCCCCTTTCATTCATTTTATTTAATTGTTTTACTGTCTGTGGAAGTTCAGGCTGATATCCCAAGAAAGGACAGGTTGTATTGGCATCTCTTACGGCTATCCTCTTTGCTATGTACCTCAATACCTTGTTCCCATTTGTAGAAGTTCTCTTATCCATTGGCTTACACCTCCCTTTAAAGTGATTGAATTGTAACATACAATTATTGACTTTTTACATGATTGTCAAAATTCGCCCATGTTTTTGTCAAAATCAGCCTCTACTTTTTATATACAAAAAAAGAGACTCATCATAAGTCTCTTAGTTTTTGATCTGCGACATATACAAAAGAACCTGAACGCAAAATCTATCAGATGTATAATCTGTTTTAATTTCTCCTCCATTGGCAAGAACCACTTTTTTTACATTTTCTAATCCGATACCATGTATTGCAAGTTCTGTCTGAGTTGTCTGCAGTCCATTTTTCTTTTCAAGGATTTTTCCTGAATAGCTGTTTTCTATAAAGATTAATAACACCTCCTGTTTTATTTGCATTTTTATGGTCAACAACTTTTCCTCCGACTTACTGGCTTCTCTTACTGCATTGTCTACTAGGTTTCCCAAAATAACACAAATATTAAAATTATTGAAATATAGATCTTCCGGAATATTTATCTGAACATCTACCTGATTCAGCGTACTGTTTGCTTTCTGTAGCATGTAATTCAATACTCCGTCTATTTCCCGGTTTCCTGTAGTTGAATATTCTTTTGGATTTAGCATAAATTCCTTCATACTGCTTAAATATTTTATCATGTCGTTATTATTATTTTTTTTAGCCATTGCAGATAATTCAATGATATGATGTTTGATATCATGTCTCAATGCTTTCACCCGCTCTTCTGATTCTCTGGCTACATCTAACTGATAAGAATAAACTTCCAGCATCTGTTTAAATACCTGCTCATTCATACGTGCAGAATAAAATTTAAGCAATGAATGATACAGATAAAAAATGAGAATATTAATAAAAAGAAGTGCCAGTGCTGCAAAAATAACAATTCCTTTTATTTCATGTACAGTAATAACCAGATAATATATGTATACAGTACTGATAACAGGAACCATTAAAAGCGCAATCATATTTAATGTCGGTAATGTAATTTCTTGTTCTGATTTTGTTGTCCTCTGGATAATAATCGCAATCAATAATAGGATAAAGCTTGTGATACATTCATACACCTGATTTACCGGCTGTCCTGGCATGTATTTTGTCAAAGATAAAATGACAATACTGTCAACCAAAGCATTAATCACGTATATGACAAATACAGCCAGACATTTTTTTGTTTTCTTTATACGGTATGGTAAAAAGATTAAAAAAAGGCTTGCTATGTTTGACAGGATATTCATAGCCGGAGAGAAAAAAATCAAGCTTATCACACTTGTCCATGCCCAGCCTATAATGTATAAAATAAAAACATGATTCCACTTGCTCTCCTCTTTTTGCACAAAAATACCAACAAAATATTTCAACGCGTAAAAACGCAGTGCATTTGCCAGCAACGCTATAATACTATTAAATATTTTCAAACTCATCAGCAGCACTCTCCAAAATCTTTCTCCGCACATCTGCACGATTGATTTTACTTATATTTAGTATGTCTCCATTCAACATTTTTACCCACTCATATGTAAATTCCTTTACATAACTTTTATTCACTAAATACGATTTATGTATTCTCAAAAAAAGATTTTCCGGGATTTTTTCTTCTATTTCATTCAATTTCCCATAAAATGTTCTGACCTCTTTTTTCATTACAATATTAATTTTTCTTCCAGCACTTTGAAAATACAAAATATCTTTATACAAAATACGATATGTGCTGTTTTGAACTTGAAACTTAAATCCTGCACTATTTTTTCCCGATATACGATAGATGTTGTCCAAAACATGGTATATCTTCATCTGTTCTATGGGCTTTACCAAAAAATCAAATGGACGATTTTGAAAAAGCTGTAATGCATAATTCTCTTTTGAAGATATATATACCAAAAATATATTCTCTTCTTCAAGAACCTCTCTTATATATTTACCAACCATAACTCCATCTTTCCCTGGCAACTCTATATCCAGAAAAAGAATATTTATTTTCTCTCTTTTCAAATAATCCAGCAAAATATCCCCTGAATAAAAAACTTCTGTCACAAGGGGAACTCTTTTCTCTTTCGCATATTTTAATATGATCTCTTCCAGCTCGGAACATGTACTTTTTTCATCATCACAGATTATAGCCTTCACTATTTTCCCTTCCTTTTTTCAGTTATATGGAAGTATATTTCGCAGTCTCTTCCACATTATCTTTATAAATATTATAACCTCTCCTTTTTGTTGAATTCGTATCTGTCCTCCTGATTATATCAATATTGTCATGCTTTTTCTACCGTGAAGTCAATCTGATGGTACATTCATATGCCAACATCCTGTCTGTAAAATTACTGTTTATTTTTTCCACACTTATAGTGTGGTAAAATCATTCGTACTGTCATTGCCAGACACAGCGATTTTGTTATTGAAAAACTGGTTCACAGAATCCCGTATGCCAATCCTGTCACTTCCCGTCAGATGCAGGAAATCCAAAAGCATGCGCAGGAATATATAAAAAAATTTAAAGGGGTGTAAACACCCCTTTAAGTTTCTCTTTGTATTCTGTTTTACCGGATATCCCACACACTTCTGAGCTTCAGGCCTTCCGGTTTTCCACGAAGGATCTCTACTGTTCTGCTGTCTCCGTTCAGATCAAAGTAATTATCTGACAGTACCAGATCCTCCTGTTCATTGAGGATTTCCACACTTTTTGCATATACCGGCGAGGATACCGTAATCTGATTTCCCTCCACCTTGCAGCTAAGCTCCGGATTTTCATACCGGAAATATTTCGGATAGGAAAAAATCACAGTTCCTTCTGAAATACACTTTCCATTTTCCCAGGCTTCAAAGCTTACATACTGAGTAAATACATCAATTTCCGGCAGTTCCTCTTTAGGAAGCCATACACTTTCCTGAGCCGGAACCTGAATCATTGCCTGCTCTTCTCTGAGAATCTCCGCCGCCGCATTTCTCACATACCACTTCACCAGAATTTCTTTATCTCCTAAGGTTTCATTGGTGACATTCAGATGAATGGACTTTTCAAACTGAAAATGCTGACGGTTCATATTAGCCTCCTGGGTCAGCCAGCTCTCTTCCTGACAGGAGATCATTACCGGTGCAAAAAATCTTTTTGCGTAATAATGAAGCGCCTTCCAGCGGCCGGTGTAGTCAATGGAGGACCAGGAAATTACAGGCCAGCAGTCATTCAGCTGCCAGTATACTGCTCCCATACATCTTCCTCTGTTTCTTCTGAAATGCTCCACTCCATAACGGATAGCGTCTGCCTGAAGAAGCTGGGAAGCATAGATCACCGTATCGAAATCTCCGGGATACCGGTAGGTCTGCTGCATGTAATTCATGATCTTTCCGTTTGCGCCGTAATTCCTCTGATGCTTTTCCATAATATAGGAAAACAGATTCCAGTCATCCGGATCATCGGTAAAGGTCTCAATAGTCTTTTTGGAAGGAAGAGCCTGAAAACCAAACTCGGATGCATATCGGAAAAAGTGTTTTCTGTACTCAGAAAAGGGACGGTTTCCATGCCATACCTTCCAGTAATGGACGTCTCCTCTGTCCGGATCATTTGGATTATCAAAGGAACCTCCGGAGGACGGGCTTGCCGGCCAGTAAAAGGTTTCCGGATCATATTCTCCTAAAACCTCGGGAATGATCCTTTCGTACATAAAAAGATAATCCCGCACCTCTGAAGCCTTTGTAACCCAGCACCGTTCATCCACAAACATTTCCATCTCATTATTTCCGCACCACAGACCAAGAGATGCATGATGACGAAGCCTTTTTATATTATCTGCAAATTCTTTTCGGATATTTGCTTCAAATTCCGGTGTCAGCTCATATACGGAGCAGGCAAACATAAAGTCCTGCCATACTACCAGGCCCAGCTCATCACAAATATCAAAAAACCAGTCGTCCGGATAAAAGCCTCCGCCCCATACGCGGATCACGTTAAAATTGGCAAGCCTGCAGTCTTCCAGAAGTCTTCTGGTCTTTTCTTCACATCTTCTTCCCAGAAGATGCTCCTCCGGAATATAATCGGCTCCCATTGCAAAAAAGGCTTTTCCATTTACTTCATGGGCAAAGCTTTCCCCATACTGATCTTTTTTGCGCTGCATGGTCATAGTCCGAAGACCGATCCGCTTTTTCCAGGTGTCTTCCACATTTCCTTCATACAAAAGCTGCGCCTCTACCTGGTACAGCGGCTGATCTCCAAGTCCGTTAGGCCACCAGAGCTCAGGATCTTCAATAACCAGCTGCCCCTCTCCCTCTGCTGAAAGAGCTGTTTCATATTTCTGTCCGTCAGGAGCTGTTACCAGAACCCTCCACTGGTATTCTCCCGGCGTTTCTCTGATACAGTCTCCTTTAAACTTCAGAGTACATTTATTTTCCTCATGCTGCTGTCTGATATAAACACTGTCAATCCTTCCATGAGAAACGCTGCACAGAAAAACCGGACGGAAAATTCCGGCATCCGGAAGATGCGCTCCCCAGTCCCAACCAAACATGTAATGGGCCTTTCGAAGATGCATGAACCCTTCATATGTATCGTCATTTCCGATATTTCCATATTTTTTGTAGGCCTCTGCAATAAATTTCAAAGGAGAATGAAATACTACCTTCAGGGTATTTTCCCCGGACAAAAGAATGTCCTTTACAGAATATTCCCATATGCGGTGCATGCTTTCCGCATTTCCAAGATGCACATTATTCAGATAAATGTCCGCAACGGTATCCAGTCCCTCAAATCTCAGAAATACGCTGGAAAGCTCTGATGTTTCCTCTCCCTGAAAAGTACACTGATATTCATAATCCTTTTCCATAAGGCTGCAGATGGCATCCTCATTATCCTTCCAGTAAGGATTTTCCATGTTCCCGTTTCTCAGAAGATCTGTATACACGGTACCGGGAACTATGGCCTCCTGCCACTGTAAGTCTTCCACACAGCGCATGGTCCAGTTCTGGTTTAATTCTCTTGCTTTCATAATGCCCTCTGGTTCTTTTTATTTTGCTTTCGGATATTCGTTGCAAAGAAGACGATATGCGGGCTCATCCTCTTCAATTTCCGGAAATCTTCCGATAGGCTCATAGAAACGATTGTCGTTTTCATCATCATTGCACATGGAAACCTCTCCGAGAAGCACTGCTCCTGTTCCTTCTTCCACATGGAAATCATGATACATATAAGGATAAACTGTAATGCTCTCTCCCGGTGTCAGACGGATCTGTGTTCCTGCCTTTACTGTAAATTCTCTTCCGTCACAGTTTACTGTAACATCTGTGTCCGCAAACTGTCCGTCCTCTGTTGAATTGTAAACAGTGATCAGAACATTTCCGCCTCCACGGTTAATGATATCCTCCATTTTATTCCAGTGGAAATGCATAGGAGCCATCTGTCCTTCGTTTACCATAAGAAGCTTTTCTGCATAAGTCTTTGTATACTTATCCATTTTAAGGTTTCCGTTTCTTAAAGTAATCAGTGCAAATCCTACCTCATCGAATTTTCCAAGGCCATAATCTGTAATATCCCAGCCCAGCATATTGTCTCTGATCTCATCATATTCATGACTTTTTTCATTCCAGTCCTCCGGTGTCCATTTACAAAAAGGAGGAAGCTGAAATCCGTGATCGTTTATCAGCTTTTCCATGTCTTTGATTACTGCATTAATCTTACTTCTTTTCATGTCCTCTTACTCCTCTTTTCCTGCCAGGGCCTGCGCCTCTTCTTCTGTACGTACAAGCTCTTCTCCCTCAAGAATTGTGATCACAAGCCTGTTTTTTTCTCTGGCAAATGGTTTGATTGTGTGAAGATTGCCGTTTTCTTCATGATACGCTCTTCCGTATACGCTGGAATTTGCAGGCTCCAGACCTACCACATAGTCCCCGGACGCCAGGGATTTCCATTCCATAAAATACGGAAGATTTTTTCTGTTAAAATCCAGATGGATTCCAAATCCGACCTTTTCGTTGATCACCGCAGCAAATGTATTTCCGTCTTCATCCTCTGCCAGTTCATGAAGAAATACATACTCCGGTTCCCGATCCTTCGGTGCTTCCATTATACAATATTTTTCTGTAAAGGGGGCGGCAGCTTCATCTCTTGGTGTTACTTTTTTTGTAGGAAGAATAGTTTTTGCTCCTTCTTCCAGAAGCGGATAGCCAACATTAAAATGATACAAAAGCATCGCGGGTTCTTCCCGGAAGCCCTGATTTTCTATTTCATCCTCAATAATGATCTGCTTTCCCGGAAAAATGGTGGAAATCTTTCTTTTCAGCACCAGATTTTCTCCGAAAAGCTCTGCCTCCCGCATCTCTCCGTGTACGGAAAGATGGTATTCATCTCCCTCCCAGCATACCTTTTCGCCGGTATGCTCTGCCGGAGTTGTACGGATTCTTCCGTGCATGGGATATTCCCTGTCTCCGATGTAAGGAGCACAGATATTTTCCAGTCCGCAGGTAAAAAGCATTCCGCCCATAATACTTCTCTGGGCTTCCTGTCCATTGGTATCATAGTGATTCCGCCCCTGAAGCCCCGGCTTGGAAAGAAAGCTCATATTCATGCCTTTATAGGAAAGTCCGCTGATATCCAGTCCCTTGTCTTTCATAACAGAAAAGTTCAAAGGACCGTTTTTGATCTGCCAGCCGTTCATTCCTTTTGCTCTTCCTTCCTGATAGGATATTTCTCTTATTTCCGCAACCTGGCTCATATGGCCTACGTGACGGAGTATATCCTGTTTTTTCATTGTCTGTGCTCCTCTTTCTTTTAACTTTTTATTTTTATATTTTATTATTTACTTGCTTTCCACTCATCAATCTGAGACTGCATTTCCTCAATAACCTTGTCTACGCCTGTTGCGTCAAGTTTATCAAGAAGCTTCGGAAGATATTCATCCGGATCTACACTTCCTGTGTACAGGGATTTGCCAAACTCATCCAGAACGTTTCTGAATCCTGCCACCTCTGTTGCCACCGGCTCCAGATCAAAGTCAAATCCAAAGGACGGAGCTTCCACAGATTCATCATTAAACTCTTTAAAGGTTGCCCATTTATCAAGAGGTTCATTGTCCATAACATAAGTATTGAACAGACCTCCCTGTACCCAGTAAGGAGCAGAGTAGTCTTTTGATTTCTCCGGAATCAGCTTTGCCTTATAGTCATAGATATAATCCTTGCCTTCTGCTGCAGCCTTTTCCTCTTCAGAAACTTCAACCTTTTCCCAGTGGGTTCCTTCAATACCATAGTTGAGCATATTTCTCAGCTCCTGATCTGTATTGATCAGGTTCAGAAGCTCCATTGCCTTTTCCGGATGCTCAGAGTTTTTGTTAATTGCTGTCAGCGCTCCGCGGGCAGAAGCATTGGTGATCTGAGTGTCCATGATCTGGGATGCAACTACCTCATAGCCCAGGTCTTTTCCCCAGGTAAGCTCTGCATATGGCTGTCCGTCACCTTTTGTTACAAAACGTTTGATGGATTTGTCATCAGAAGCTGTTGCAGCGTCTTTATTAATGTAGCCTGCAAGATAATACTCGCGCATGGTCTTTAAAGTAGACTGCATTCTCTCTGTCTCAAATACGTTCTTTACAGTCAGAGTATCGTCGCCATATTCAATTCCGATAGGATCCTGGATCTTGTCCATATAAGTAGGAGCTGTATAGTCCTTTGTCAGATACAGCGGCACTACGTCAGGCTCATTTTCCTGAATAAGCTTCAGGTATGGCTCCAGATCCTCAAGAGTGTGGATATCCTGATACGGAATGTCATACTTGTCTACATATTCTTTTGTAAATACCCACATCGGGCAGTTTCCGATTTCTTTTTCACTTGGCACACCATAGGTCTTTCCGCCTACTTTTGCAGCCTCCCAGAAACGGGGATCAACGCTGTCATACATTTCCTTGCCTTCTTCTTTCAGAAGGTCATCCAGCTCCAGGAAAGCTCCTTTCTGCGCATTCTGAAGGTAATCGTTTGCCCAGGAACAGGTGAAGCACAGATCCCACTGATCGCCTGTATTGATCACAACCTGCATCTTCTGGTTGTAATCTCCCCAGCCAACTTTTACTACGTTTAATTTCACACCGATTTTGTCAGCCAGATATTTATTTACTTCATCAAATACCATATTGTCATCTGCCTGAGCATCTCCTACCTGATACCAGGTAAGCTCCACAATTTCTTCACCGTTTTTATTTGTTTCGGCTTTATCACCGCAGCCTGTCAGCATTCCCGCAGTAAGAACTGCCGCTGTTCCAAGAGCTGCCGCCTTTTTTATATATCCACGTTTCATTTTTTTATCTCCTGTTTTTTTTATTACTCTTTTACAGCTCCGATTGTAAGTCCATTGACAAAATATCTCTGGAAGAACGGATAAGCAAAGATAATTGGCAGAGTAGAAATTACTACGATCGCCATTTTAATGGTCTCCTTCGGCAGGTTCGCCGCTGCCTGGATACCGTCCACGCCCATCATGGACTTATTGCTTGCAAGCCAGTCAATGGAATTCTGAATCTGCATCAGAAGGAACTGAAGAGGGATCCAGTCCTTGCAAAAGTGCTTCTGATATCCACACAGAAGGCTGCTTTCAGAAGCTGCTGTCTTTCATGGAAATCAACATCTGTCTTAAAGTCAATTCTTCTATCTGTGCTGTACAGGATCATATCCTGTCCGATCACAGTATTCATATATTTCCATTCCATATGAATCACAAGACGGAGAGGACCGCACTGTGTTACCTCAAAGCTTGTAAGATCTGTGATCTCACGCATTTTCTGCTGATAGAAAATATCAATATCCCATACCTGCTGCCAGTCCCAGCATCATGCCATGGTAAAAGCCTTCTGATGCTCCATCAAAACAACTGATGCAGGTAATCATATATTTCCGGAGGAATTCCTGAAGTTTCTTCTCATCATTCAGATACAGTGCTTTTTCAAGTCCAGCCATGACATTGCCATCTACTGTCCCCCTGAGCCAGGATAAAATCTCTGTATTGTAAACTCTGCGAATCTCCTTATTCGGTAGCGCCAGCTCCATAAATGTCCCAAATTCTGTTTCAACTGCATCACTTACAGGTTTTAAATATCCTGCAAGTAACAGGAAGCTGAAGATGGTATCCGTTCCATCCGTTATCCTCGGATAGATACTCGCCGTAGATTTCCCGAAGCATCGAAGAGAACTTCAGATACAAATCCATTCGAGGAGGCACAAAGATCACATCAGAACAAGCCTGCCTGCTGATCAAAAGCGGAATGTATGTCCGGAAAAAACCTGTCTACATCACGAACAGAACGCAAAGTATTTACAGAACCTGCTTCTGCCGGTACCGGCCTCTTTCTTGATTCTGATCAGTATGAAGAATTTGAAGTCAGTGATGATGTCACCGCAGCCGCAGACTTCGGCATCCGCGTTTCCGGCGTCAGTATGGAACCGGTCTATGTGAATAAACAGATCGTATGGGTTCATCAGCAGGATCAGCTGGAAAATGGCAATATCGGAATCTTCTATCTGAACGGTGACGCTTATATTAATATCAGAAGAACAAAGATAATGTTCAACTGATATCTCTCAACAAAAAATATGCTCCTATCCAGATCAAACCTGAAATGGAGCTTCGAACCTTCGGAAAGGTCGTAAAATAAACGTAAGGCTGGTGCCGGCACTGGAAATCACATCCATGACAGCATCAGCCTTCTCTTTTTTCTCTCACTCATACCAGAACACATCTTCCACAGGCTTATGGAAATATCTGGCGATACGAAACAGCACCTCATAAGATTCTATCTTCTGCTTTCGCTCAATTCTTCCAATCGTGTCCGTACTGGTTTACACCAGTAAAGCCAGCTGATCCTGTGTCAGTCCCTCCTCAGTACGAAGCTTTTTTTAATTCGTCTGGAACTCCATCACACTACATCACCATCCCGCTATTTTTTAGTCCGTCTGCTCCTAAAATGTAGCATAAAGCAATGTACAAAAATCCCGACAGCTACAGCATATTTTCCGGTTTTGGCATGCGTCCAGTCCATCCCAGACTCCTTGCCCATATTTTATAGCTTTTCTTCTCTTCCGGATCATCACCATTAATCGTCTCAAGGAATTCGCAAAAACCCCCGACACCACCAACATCATCCACAAGACTCATTCCATCCCAGGCAATGCAGATTGGTTTTTCCTTACGCTGAATCTCTCTCAACTTGTCCAGGAACTCTCCGTCTATTTGCTGACCAAAGGCATCTACAAACAAAACTTTCTCGGGAACGAATCCATTTTTATCATGAAGCATATCGCCTTCTTCATCCCTGGCATAAACGGTTTTGTCGTACCAGGCATTGGTGCAGGTGATTTTAATCTCCCACCTGTCGCCATAGTCATATCGATAACACAATGCAGATAATGCCGGGATTGGTTCAGGATTATATTCAATACACAACATTTCCAATTCACGGTCCAGTTCCTCCATCTCCCGGAAATATGGAGCCATGTCGATTGTCGGATTTCCTTCTTTGTCAAAATGCGTTCCTGCCTCTTCAACGATCTGGTCCATACGGGCTGTCAGCTGTCTGTATTTTTTGATAATGTCCTTACGTTTTTTCTCAACTTGTTTCAGGGCGGCCTCTTTCTCCTGTTTCCATGAATCCCAATCTCCCTGTTCAGCCGGTGTTTTTAGTACAGTCCAAAGCATCGGGCGTTCCAGCATTTCCTCACACTGACCTTCCATGTAGACATTCCACGTTCTCTGATCTGTTGTTTTCTTCTGAATAGCAGGCCAAGCCTTTCGGAATCTGTCTACTTCAATCTGTGCAGGAATGTAATGCTCTCCCACGCCTTCATAGGAGTATGGTCCACAATACTTGGATTTCAGCCAGGTCTTAAAGCTTTCACCTTCCTCATAATCATCGTCCCAATATATATCTTCATAATTCTCACTTGGAAAACGAAAATACATACCAACCTGACGGGTCCACTCTTTTACCAATCCCCCATCTGTCATTTTTTTGAATTCATCCTCATATGGAACATAGCTATGAAGGTGGCTGTTTTGCCATCCAAAAGCTTTCATGATTGCATAATGAAGACCATGCAGTGTCATATTGCCCGGAACAATAAAATCTCTGGTAATTCCATCCTTCATTCTTCCGTATCTTCTAAGAACTTTCTTATGCTCCTCTGCGAAATATCCCAGATCCAGTTCCAGATGAAGCTGCATTGCCATAGGAATTCGCTTTATCTCTGCTTCGATCATGTCCCAAAATTCTTTTTTCTCTTTCATTAATCGCTCTTTTTCTGCGTTTAATTCTTCAAGAAGGCGCCGCTGCTCCTGAATATCATCCTCTTTCTTTTTTGAACGTGCTTCTGTATTGGTAACCTGATTTTTAGCTGCCTGCTGCATCCGTTCTCTATATTCCTCGCTTCGAATCGCTTCGTTGCTTCTGTCTTCCCCGCCATACTGGCCACGGGAATAGGGCATATAAGACTGAACATTCTTCTCTGATATAACAAGCTCCTCTGCTATTTCAGCTACACTTTTGCCCAGAGCAAGCAACTCTGCAACCTGATTACTGGTTTTGCTGTGCCACAGTCCCTCAGTAATCAGAACTCTTCGTACTTTGATCGGATATGTCCCAAGCTCTTCTGCTGTCTTCTTTACAGAACCCGTCTCTTTATAACTATCAATAATCTGCTGATATAACTCATCCATATATCAGGACCTCCTTCATGTATCTTAGGTGGCCTACCTTTTATTTATGATATCAGTATACGTCAGATCAATTAACGTGTCAACCTTACCTTTTAGTCGTCAAAGAAATGCATTTTCAGGTTATATGAAGACCAGAAAATGCATATTTTACCACATTCACATTACCAGCGCTGCACCATGAATTTCACTCTCTCCTGCACGTCCTCACTAAAATCAGACAGATCCTCAAGACCAATCACCTCATCCTGAACCAACCGAACGAGATCGATCAGCATATCTGATTTGCTGACAGATAAAATAACGCCAGGCGCTTTGCGATCTTTTTTGATACGCTCTTCCAGTGCCCAGAATCGTTCAGAACCCTTCTTATCACAGGTCAGCAGCTCTACATATTCCTTGCATAAACGTTCCATATAACTTTCCTGCCAGCCAGGAAGTTTCTCACGGAACAATTTCCAATCACGTTTTGATACTTCAACCATAATCTCACCTATAACCGATCAATAATTCTCAAGCACATCCTGCAAATATGCCTTATATTCAGACTTCACATTATCCGGTCCCGTGATCTTCATTCCGGATCCGATACCAGTTACCCAACCAAAGAACTGCGGACTTACTGATACCAAAACTCTGGTTTTAAAGTGATCCTCTCCCTGCGGGATCAACCATACATCATGTCCAAAGCGATCGATGATAACACCGGCCAGTTCATTCTTGCATTCCAGTGTTACTTCCGCATCCACACCGCCGTACATTCCAAAGGTCTTCTTGGCAAATGCAGCCAGATCAAAGTTCTTAAAGGACTCTTCCCCTTTACGATCTGTCTCCAGGATCTCCGTATTCTGCATCTTATCTACACGATAATGCTTGATAATTCCAGCCGCTGCATCATAAGCTACCAGATAATAATTCTCATCATCCCAGGTCAGTGCCCACGGGCTGACAACATAGAATGCACCGTCTTTCTTCAGTTTCAGTTCTTTCTTAACAGTCCATTCTGCATAATGGAACTTAATTTCCTTATTCTCGTAAATTGCAGTATGAATGTAATCCACGTTGTAATAAACAGTTTCATTCTCCGTCTTCGGACGGTTTACGATGAAAACATATTTGGAAAGCATTGCAGCATCCGTCCTGCAGCAGAGCTTCTCTAATTTTGTTATCAGTTCCCTGGATTTCTTCTCCGTGATAAACTTGGAGGACTGTACAGCATCCACCAGGAGCTTTAACTCCGGCAGTTCAAAATCTCTGGCACCGATATAATAGCCAGGATTTTTCCCCTTCTTCTGCTGAATATCCAGTCCGAATTTCTCAAGGATCTCCATCTCTGTATATATCGTTCTTCGATCCGTACGGATGCCATATTCCTGATCCAGAATCGTACATAATTCCGATGCGTTCAGCATGTGCATGTCATCGGTACGTTCCAGAAGGATTTCCATCAGGCATAGGGTACGAAGCTTCTGATCAAATGAAGCCATTGTATATCACGTATAATCCAATTATCCTCTTTTGAGGGTAATGGATTATTCTCCTTTCTCCCAATCTCTTGGGTTTTACTGAATACTCCATTATAATACTTAAAGCACTGTGGATCTGTACCTATTTTATTACAGCTTTGACTGTTCGGAGATGACTCAGACCACAGCTTTTCGTCTATTACTGGTAATTAGTTTGTTAACGCTTGACGTTTCTATTTACGTGATTACACAGCCGAATTCTCTGTGGAAGACAGCAGTGCTCAAAATATTTATCAGGAGGTATAAACCTATGTCAATGTACTTTATTGGAATTGATATTTCCAAGTACAAACATGATTGCTGCATCATTTCTGCAGCCGACCAGCAGATTGTTTCCAAATTTACTGTCAAAAACGATAAAGATGGGTTTGAACATCTGCTTACTACTCTCAACTCTCTCTCCAATCCTGAGGATATAAAAATAGGGTTTGAATCAACTGCTCATTATGCCCTCAATCTTGAACTTTTCCTTGAAAACGCTCACCACAGCTTCATGGAAGTTAATCCAGTTCTTATCAAGGAATATAAAAAGTCTACAACTTTAAGGCGAACCAAAACCGATTCTGTTGACTGCGAATCAATAGCTCGGTGGTTAATGACGGTTGAATACAAACCCCATTCAAAAGGATTTTACCACTCTTATTCCTTAAAGTCACTAACTCGTTTACGAGACAGGCTGATTCGTCAGCGTTCTTTTTATCTTGTAAAAATTACAAATGTTTTAGACCATACCTTTCCGGAATTCAAACCTTTTTTCAATGAGCGGCTTTCAAAAACTGCCATCTATCTCCTTGAAAACTATGGTTCAGCCGAAAAAATGGCTCATATGAATTCAGCTTCTTACGACAAACTCCGTTGTGCTTCAAGAGGTAAGTTTTCTATACAACAGTTCCTTCGTTTGAAAGAACTGGCTGCCAATACAGTCGGTGTCAATAATTCTATTTTCGACATCGAATTAAACAGTTTACTTACCTTGTACAACTCTCTCTGCAAGGAAATCAAAACCCTTGAAGCCGAGATTACCAAACTTATTGAAGAAGTACATCCACACTATATGTCCATTCCCGGTATCGGTCCCATTTCAGCAGCTGTTATTTATGCTGAATATGGTGATATATCAAACTTTTCAAATCCCGGACAGATGCTTGCATTTGCAGGAATCGAACCCGGTATTAACGATTCTGGAACAGAATCCCATGGTGGCAGAATGGTAAAACATGGTTCTTCACAACTTCGTTACGTTCTTCTTAACGCCTGCCTTTAATCCGTTTTGACATAACCTTTGCAACTTACTATGCAAAGAAACGTGCAGAAGGCAAAAAACACAGGGTAGCTATTACTCATGTAGCAAAGAAACTGATCAGAGTCATCTATGCATTGGAGAGGCAGGATGTAGACTTTAACGTTCAGAAGCTTCGCTAATATCTGCTCTACATACATTTATCTGTCCCATCTGAAATACGATGTATTCAAATGGTCTGTGTTAAAGTTACCCTTTTTACAAGTATAATTTTTTTCAAAAACCTCTTGACTATTTATAGTTTGTCATCTCCCGTAACTTCTGTATCTCTGTATTATGTCCCAAAACAATTAAAACATCCTGTGGGTGCAGTGCATACGATGCGGATGGATTTACATTAGTCTCTTCCAATCCGCGGATACCGATAATACTGATGCCATAACGTGAGCGGATATTTAACTGCTCCAATGTTTTTCCTGCCCAGTTTGACGGCACTGCCATATCCACAATACTATATTCATCCG
>OHHK01000066.1_pt1 | contig 95759 bp, 130 predicted proteins | sample 1568111 | NCBI WGS metagenome assembly OHHK01 (sample SAMEA3879562, study PRJEB24766) | human gut metagenome | biome: human-associated habitat; feature: feces | place: USA | collected 1985/1987 | reverse complement strand
TGGGCTATATTTGCACAGAAATGGGGTTCTCTTACGAAGAGATTCCCATTTTTTATTATACCTAAATATGCAAGAAACACCTTTCTGCAAGCCTATTATACAATAGCTCATCACTGCAACAAACCTATTTTCCCTATTATGTTTCTTTTTGCAAGAGAGAAGTTAAAAAGAAGTAAAAATGACAGACATACACAATGCCTTAGAATAAAAAACGGACTGTACAGTCTTTCTTTTCTGTACAGTCCGCTTAAATTATACAATGTAGAGAGATAACGTTTATTCTTCGTCAGCAAACATCGGGTCCCATGCCGGAAGACAGATTGGTTTCTGTTTTAAAATATCCAGCACCTTGGCAGGAACATATTTCTTTTCTGCCACCACACGGAACATATATTCATCAAACCATTTATCTGTCATGATAAGGTGTCCTCTGTATCCACTGGCACTGCCCCAACTGTTTTCCACCATCCATTTTTTCGGCTTTCCCGCTTTATCCAAGTCCACCGCCATCAAGGTCATGGCATGGCTGCTGCCACTGGAGAAAGTTTGGATACGTTGTTTCTTGTCCATACCGAAAGTAGTTCCCATCAATGATTCGTAATCATAATTATCAGGGTCCAGCAAGCCACGTTTACTATCGAGGAATTTGCCTACATCACAAGAAAAATACATCATGGTACTGTCCTTGATGGAAGCTATGGCTATTTCTTTAATATCCTCTATCGGCAAGTTTACATAAGTCCAATTCTTGCCATCATAACGGTGACGGTCAAAATCTATTTCATAACATTTATAAAACTCGCGGCTGGGATCATTCATCAGCATTACATAATTATTGGTCAAATCATTTCCCAAAAACTCTTTATAGAAAGACACCGGAGTATATTCTTTCGCTTCCCCACCCTTCAGACTCCATGTAAAGGTGGAAACAGGTTCGCCAAGGGTCAGCACCAGCATACGATAAACCGTTCCCAGCATTTCTGTCTTTTTCTTTTCCAGTTCGGCCGGCTTCGCTCCGGTAGCGGCGGCTTCGCGTAGTTGTAAACCAAATTCCTTCAGTTTCAGTCCTATCAGACTACTCATCTTTCCGGTATTCTCACTGCTGAAAGTTTCCACCATTGCACTCTTGGGGACCAGTCCGTATTTCTCTATAATATCCGATACTCCTGTGAATTGTCCCCCATCGCTTAAGGGATGCTTGAACAGCCATTCCACCATTTTATCGTCCATGGGCTTTCCACTGGTATCAATGATTCCCTGTAAGAATAAGTTTGCTTTTTCTAATTGGTCGTAGAAAAAGCAGTAGTTCTGTGAGAACTCCATCTCATCCAGTCCGTATTTGGCAATCATCTGGCTGCGGAGTACGTTCAGTCCGGTAAAAAGCCAGCAACGACCGGAAGATTGTTGGTCGGTTATTCCCTTGGATAGCACCTTGTGTGAAAACTCCGTATCAAAATCGGCACGGTTCTCCTGGTTCAATGCCAACGTGTTGATACTTGTTCCGCCTAAGGCGTTGCGGATGGCTTTGTCGGCAGGGGTTGCCTTATAACTTTGTTTGATTTGATTCAGCATTTCACCTGAAATGCCTCCCTGTTGTGCCTGGGCTGTCAATGCAGCTGCAAACAGAAGAGCGAATGTGATGTGTTTCTTCATATTATTGTAAAAATATAAAATGATTTATTAGGGTGGGTAAATGTACAAGTTATTTTTGAACCCTGCTAATCTTTCACGTGAAAGATATATAATCATCAGATCCTATCATTATTATGACAGGTCCGACTGTTCTGCTTTTTTCTTTATCTTATATCCCAGTATAGCAATTGTGATACTCATCAAGGGACTGATAATGTTAAAGAATGCGTAAGGCAGATACACAATGGTGGGAACACTAAGGATAGTGGCCTGTGTCATACCGCATGTATTCCAGGGTATCAATGGCGAAGTGACTGTAACAGAATCTTCCGTCGTGCGGCTCAGCAGTTTGCTTTCATAACCGTTTGCACTATAGATGTCTTTAAACATATTACCCGTCAGGATAATGGATATATATTGATCTGCTGTAGCAAGATTCAGGAACAAGCCCGATGCAACTGTGGACGACACCATTCCTACCCGCTTTTTCGTAAAACGTACAAATACAGAAGTGATACTGCCGAGCATTCCTCCGGCTGTCATCGCCCCTCCGAAACACATGGCGCAGATAATCAGCCAGATGGTATTCATCATACCCGCCATTCCGCGAGTGGATATCAGTTCGTTTATTTCCGCATTACCGGTTTCCAATTGGGTTCCACCATAAAGCATTCCCATTCCTCCTTTGAACAAGGCGGCAATCCCTTCGACTCCTTGTCCGGCGATTTCGCATAATAGTCCGGGCTGGAAAATCAAGGCAAAGACGGTAGCCAGAGCCGTAGAAACAAATAGAGTGATGATGGAAGGCACTTTACGTGCAATCAGTATCGCTGTGACAACGGGGACAATCATCAACCACCATGAAATATGGAACTTATCACTCAATATACGGGTGTATTCGGCGATATGGCCGGTATCAGTGGCTTCATGTGACAATCCGGCTATGGTAAAGATTATCAAAGTGATGACAAGTGATGGAACGGTGGTAATCATCAAGTAACGGATGTGAGTGAACAGCGGTGTATCCGTTACGGACGATGCCAGAATGGTGGTATCCGAAAGCGGAGAAACTTTATCACCGAAATAGGCTCCGGAGATAATCGCACCTGCAATCCAACCTTCACCGAAACCTTGCGCCTTCCCTATTCCCATCAGTGCGATGCCGATAGTGGCGATGGTAGTCCATGAGCTGCCTGTCATGACAGATACTACCGCACAAATAATGCAAGTGGATACCAGGAAAAAATGAGGATGAATAACCTGTATGCCATAATATATTAATGTAGGGACTACACCGCTGACCATCCATGCTCCGGACAAAGCTCCGATGATCAGCAAGATAATAAGTGCGGTACTTACCCCGGCTATATTATTGGTGACAGCCAGTTCGAAGTCCTTCCACGGACGACGGAATCCCGCCATACCTATCAGCACACAAACTGCTGTAGCCACTAGCAGACAGACTTGGCTGCCACCGGACAAGGCATCACTTCCAAATGTACGGATAGTGACAAACAATAATAAAATAAGTACGAATACGGGTAAAAGGGATACTAACGGTGAAGGGATTTTGTTATCTTTCATTCTTTTTTTATTCAATTTTTATTCAAAATGTAAATAGAACTATCAATTTGGTTTTCAGCGTGCAAAGTTCGGAATATTTTTTGAGTTCTAAAAGTCAATCGGCGGTATTTAAAGACTTTTTTTGTATTTGCAGGTAAACCTTTTTGCAAGGGGGGGCGTTATTAGTTCAAATTATAACCTAAAACTTAACAAATATGAATGAATTAGTTGGTGGCTTAGGCTACGCTGTAAAAAATTGGTGGATGTCCCTGTTGCTGGGCTTGCTCTACATTGCGGTAGCACTATGCTTATTGTTCGCTCCTGTGAGCAGTTATGTGGCACTGAGTGTCATCTTCAGTATCTCGATTCTGGTCAGTGGCATTCTGGAAGTTTTTTTTGCTGCCGGAAACAAAAAAACAATCAGTAGTTGGGGATGGTATCTTGCCGGAGGTATTATTGATTTGCTGATAGGTATTTATCTGGTATTCTATCCGTTGGTCAGCATGGAACTGATTCCGTTTATTGTTGCTTTCTGGCTGATGTTCAGAGGGTTTACATTGTGTGGCTATTCCACAGATTTGAAACGCTATGGCACAAAGGACTGGGGGTGGTATCTGGTGTTTGGCATTCTGGCTATTCTTTGCTCTATGGCTATCATCTGGCAACCTGGACTTGGTGCTGTTACCGTGCTCTATATGCTGTCCATCACTTTTCTTATTATCGGATGTTTCCGTGTCATTTTCTCCTTCGAGTTGAAAAGATTGCATAAAAACAAGTAAAAAAAATCGTTTATTTTGGGCTACGTCATACGTTATTCGTATTTTTGTTAGCCCAAAATAAACAATGATTTCTAGTAAGAGTCTTAAATACACTGTGCGTATTCTGCTAGGTACACTGATTGGTGTCTACCTGGGAATAATTGTGCTGCTGAACATACCGTATGTCCAGGGCAAATTATCTGTTTTTGTAACTAAGGAATTAAAAAACATACTGAATACGGAGGTTTCTGTAGGACGGATTGATATGGGTTTGCTGAACCGTATCATTGTGGAAGATGTCCTTTTGCATGACCGGAAGAACCAGGAGATGCTGAAAGTAGCCCGCTTATCGGCAAAATTCGACCTTCTGCCTTTATTGAACGGTAAAGTCACCATCAGCAGTGTCCAGCTTTTTGGATTTACGGTCAATTTGAACCGGGAAACTCCGGAATCTGCCCCTAATTTCCAGTTTGTGTTAGACGCTTTCGCGTCCAAAGATACGGTTAAAACAAAATCTAATTTGGATTTACGAATTAATTCCGTGCTGATAAGGCGTGGCAGAGTGACATACGATATATTATCGGAACCGGAAACTCCCGGAAAGTTCAATGCCCATCATCTATCGGTGAAGAATCTCGCTGCAACGCTTTCACTGAAGGCATTGCGCAGCGACTCGTTGAATGCCGCCATCCGGCGGGTCAGCTTTGACGAACAATGTGGTTTTTCATTGCAGAAGTTCGCCATGAAAGTTACAGCCAACAATAAACGTTTGGATATTAAGGATTTTGGTGTGGAACTTTCAAATACCGCTTTAAAGATAGACAGTCTGACCTTGAAGTATGACAGCCTGCCCGAATTGCCCCAAATGACAGAAAATGTAAGATATGACGGCTCTTTGAAGGCTTCCGTTATACTGAAAGATTTGGCTCCTTTTGTGCCTGCCTTGTCACGCTTTGAAGAACCGTTGGATCTAAATCTGGTTTTCTCCGGTCACGGCAAACATTTGGACTGCCCCACCCTGCGGCTGACTAACCACCACGGATTGATGATTGCAGGGGAAGCTGCCTTAAGTAACTGGGATGCAGGCATGGATATGTACATTTACGGCAAACTGGGTAACTTGACCATGACGAAAGAGGGCATAAACGTTCTGATGACGAACCTGACGGGAAAGGTTCCTCCCATTTTGCAACGTTTGGACTATATTCGTTTTAACGGGGAAGCGGCGGGCTATCTGCATGATCTCACACTGACAGGCTTGTTCCATACAGGGGCAGGCATGGTGAAAACGGACGTGATGATGAGCATTGATGAACAAAGTATGAGCAGAACCTATTCGGGTAGTGTGGCGAGTGCAGACCTGGATTTGGGAAAATTACTTAATCAGGAAAAGAAATTCGGCAAGGTGGATTTCAATGTGGAACTGAAAGGTTTCAACTATAAGAACCGATATCCGGAATCATACATCAAAGGAATCATATCTTCCTTTGAATATAGTCAATATCAATATGAAAATATCATGTTGGATGGCGTATATAAGGACGGAGGCTTTAACGGGCGCTTATCCATGGACGACGCAAACGGTTCTGTCCAAATAGACGGTAATTTCAATGTTGCCAAAACAATCCCTGACTTTAACCTGAAGGCATCCGTAAAGAACCTGCGCCCTCACGACCTCCATCTGTCGGACAAATATGAGAATGCCAGTATTTCACTGGACCTCACTGCTGATTTCACCGGCAAATCCATTGACGACATGAACGGGCGCATTTCATTGGACAGCCTGCAATTAAACGCTCCCGATGAAGGAGGGTGTTTTCTTGATAATCTGACTATTACAGCCGGACAGGTAAGCGGTGAAAAAGAGTTGCGCATAAATTCATCCTTCATGACAGCGGTGATACGAGGTGACTATTCCTACCACACCATTCCGGCCAGCGTGGTAAAGACGGTACAACGCTATATTCCGTCCTTACTGACTATAAAGGATAATATGCCTGAGCCTCACAATAACTTCCAGTTTGATATCTGCCTGGAAAATACCGAAGTGCTATCCAAATTATTTCAGATTCCATTGGAATTATACCTGCCGGCATCTTTAAAAGGATATTTTAACGACGGCGAGGAAAAGTTGCACGTAGAAGGACATTTTCCGGAATTCAGATACAATGGAACACGTTATGATTCGGGCGTTTTATTTTGTGAGAATCCTTCTGACCGGTTCAAATGTTCACTGCGAGGCGGTATGCTGATGAAAAGTGGTGCAATGCTTAACTTCTCGGTGGAAGCCAATGCCAAAAACGATCATTTGGAAACAACAATTAACTGGGGGAACAATACTGATGTGACTTACGGTGGTAAATTTGCCGCCGATACCCGTTTCTTCAAAACGGAAGGTCCCCACCCTATTCTTCAGGCAGATATAAACATACAGCCCACAAAAGTAGTGCTGAATGATACGGTATGGAACATTCATCCCTCGCATATCGCCATAGATTCGGGACGCGTATTCATTGATAATTTCCTGTTTGAACATGAGGACCAGTATTTAAGGATAGATGGTAAACTGACCAAGAAGGAAAGTGATTCCTGCCGGGTGGATTTGAGAAATATCAAGCTGGACTATGTACTGGATATTGTGCAGTTTGACGATGTAGAGTTCGGCGGACTTGTAACCGGAAAGGTTCATCTGAAAAGTGTCATGAAGAACCCGGTGATGCGGACCCGTCTGAATGTGCACAAATTCTGTCTGAACCGTTCTTTATTAGGAGAAGCCAACATTGCAGGTGTATGGGATAAGGAATTGGGCGGAGTACGACTGGATGCCCAAATAGCGGAAAAAGGAATTTCCTCCACTCATGTGACAGGGTATGTCTCTCCCAAGTTAAAAGGTCTTGATCTGTCGATTCGGGCAGATAGTACCAATCTGGGATTCTTACAACCTTTTATAGAAGGAATTTTCAGTGAAATTAATGGCCGTGTCAACGGAAATGTCCGTTTATATGGCGATTTCAAGCATTTGGATCTGGAAGGTGAAGTGAGGGCCAAAATGGATGCTAAAATTGATGTGTTGAACACTTATTTCCAAATCCGGGATGACTCCATACATATATCTTCGGGCAGTCTGGATTTCAGGAATGTAAAAGTCTATGACCGTGAGGGACATGACGGACTGGTAAATGGTTATCTGCATCACACAAAGCTGAAAAATCTGATGTACCATTTCAATATACGAGGCAACAACCTGTTGATGTACAATACCTACGAAGCCGGGAATATGCCTTTTTACGGAAAAGTATATGGTACAGGAAATGTGGTACTGGATGGTGGAAATAATGCGATGACAGTGGACGCTTCACTGACCACAGGCAACAATACCAGCTTCACTTATATAACCGGAGTAACCACGGAAGCAGCGAGCAATCAGTTTATCACTTTTGTAGACAAAACCCCCAAGCGCATTCACGATAATGTGGAAACCAATCTTTACCACCACTCTAATGTGCGTAAGACTAAAGAGGACGACGGACCTCCTATGGATCTCCGCATCAACATGTTGATAGAAGCAACTCCCAGCGCTACCATGAAAATTATCATGGATCCTGTAGCGGGAGATAATATTACAGCAACCGGAAATGGAAACCTGCAAGTGAATTTTTTCAATAAAGGTGATTTCCGTATGTTCGGTAGCTATGTCATAGATCAAGGTATGTATAAACTAAGCATGCAGGAAGTAATACGCAAGGACTTTACCTTGAAATCAGGTGGCACGGTGACTTTCTCAGGTGACCCTTATCAGGCGAATCTTGATTTACAGGCGGTATACACGGTTAATTCTGCTTCTTTAAGTGATTTGGTAGTAGATCCCTCGCGCAACCAAGGTACGGTGAAGGTAAACTGTCTGATGAATCTGACTGGAAATTTATCCAATCCGGATATTAAATTCGATTTGGAACTGCCCACTGTAAGCGAGGAAGACCGGGAATTGGTACGTAGTGCTACCAGTACGGAAGAACAAATGAATACACAGATTATTTATTTGCTGGGAATTGGTAAGTTCTACACCTATGATTATGCCAATAATGACCAATCCTCTAATGCAACCAGTTCTTTAGCCTTCAGTACACTTTCCGGTCAGCTGAATAATATGTTGTCCCAATGGATGGGCAATAAAAACTGGAACATAGGCGCCAACCTGAGTACCGGTGAAAAAGGTTGGACAGATGTGGAAGCAGAAGCTATGTTGTCCGGCAGGTTATTGAATAACAGGCTGATGATAAATGGAAACTTCGGCTATAAGGAGAATGTGATGGCAAATAGCAACTTCGTAGGAGACTTTGAAGCGATATGGTTATTGACAAAAAACGGAGATTTCCGTTTGAGAGGGTATAATCAGACCAATGACCGCTATTTTACTAAATCTACCCTGACCACTCAAGGAGTAGGTCTCATGTATAAAAAAGATTTCAATACTTGGGATGAACTGTTCCGCTGGTTCTTATGGAAAAGACGGAAAAGCTCGTTACAAAAACGAAGCGATGACTAATTAACCTATAAAGTTTATTTCATATCTTTGCAAGACAAATTTAAAAATATGAATATGTCCTATTTACCCGCCGAATGGCATAAACAAAGTTTGATTCAACTAACGTGGCCCCATAAAGACACAGACTGGGCATACATGTTGGACGAAGTGAATGACTGTTTTCTTAAGATAGCTTATGAGGTTTTGAAACGTCAGAGTTTGTTGATTGTGGCTCCAGACCCCGATTCCATAAGAGATAGTATAGATAATTATGGAGCTGATATCCAAAAACTAGTCACATCAAAAATCAACACAAATGATACTTGGGCACGCGATCATGCTTTTATCACCCTGTTGAAAGAAGACGCTACTCCCCTGCTGCTGGATTTCTGTTTTAATGGCTGGGGAATGAAGTTTGCCGCAAATTATGATAACCAGATTAATAACGAACTGTATTTTCACCATCCTGTTCTGAAAGGTGAATATGTTTTCTGCCGGAATTTTATTTTAGAAGGAGGTTCCATAGAAAGTGATGGGAAAGGAAGCCTGCTGACTACAGAGCAATGTTTGCTGGCTAAAAACAGAAATGAAATGAACCGACAGGAAGTGGAGGATTTTCTAAAAGAAACATTTAACTTAAAACAGGTTCTATGGTTGAAACACGGTTATCTGGCAGGTGATGATACAGACAGCCATGTGGACACATTGGCACGTTTCTGTCCGGATGATACCATTGTGTATGTAAAGTGCACCAATGAAAAAGATGAACACTATAAGGAACTGGCAATGATGGAAGAAGAACTAAAAGCGTTCCGTACTTTGGACGGCAGGCCATACCGTCTGCTTCCGCTACCTATGGCAAGTGCTGTTTATGATGAGGAACATCATCGCTTGCCGGCAACTTATGCCAATTTCCTGATAATGAATGAAGCTGTGCTTTATCCTACTTATGCTGATTCTGTGAATGATATGCGCGCCAAAGAAGTATTGGCTGAAGCATTTCCCGGAAGAGAGATAGTAGGTATTGACTGCACTGCTTTAATAAAGCAACATGGCTCGCTGCATTGCGTCACCATGCAATATCCCGAAGGTGTATATTAATAAATATATGTATGAAAAGAACGATTAAAGTAGGAATTATCCAACAGACATGCACTAATGATATCCGTCACAATTTGAGCAAACTGCACCACAATATAGAACAGGTGGCGGCAGCAGGTGCACAGCTGGTTGTATTGCAGGAGTTGCACAACACCCCTTACTTCTGTCAGACAGAAGATACGGATATGTTTGATTTGGCAGAACCGGTTCCCGGTCCTTCTACCGGCTTCTACAGTGAGTTGGCTGCCGGATACGGTATTGTACTGGTTACTTCGTTATTCGAGAAGCGTGCTCCGGGGCTATATCACAATACAGCCGTCGTTTTTGACAAAGATGGCAGTATAGCAGGGAAATACCGCAAAATGCATATTCCCGATGATCCCGCCTATTATGAGAAATTTTATTTTACTCCCGGTGACCTGGGATTTGAACCTATTCAGACATCACTGGGAAAACTAGGTGTACAAGTCTGCTGGGACCAATGGTATCCCGAAGGTGCACGACTGATGGCACTGAAAGGTGCTGAAATTCTTATATACCCTACAGCTATAGGTTGGGAAAGCACAGACACTCAAGAAGAGAAAATCCGTCAACTAGGTGCATGGGTAACCGTGCAGCGTGGACATGCCGTGGCAAACGGTCTGCCGGTTATCGCCGTGAACCGTGTAGGACATGAGCCCGATCCTTCCGGTCAGACTAATGGTATCCAATTTTGGGGTAATAGCTTCGTGGCAGGTCCTCAAGGAGAAATACTGGCACAAGCCAACAATATGGATGAAGAAAATATGGTAGTGGAACTGGATATGACCCGTAGTGAGAATGTTCGTCGCTGGTGGCCTTTCCTCCGTGACCGGCGTATTGATGAGTTTGAAAATCTAACCCGACGCTTTATAGATTAAATACAAACGTTATCGTTATATAAATTCACATATTCGTTAAACAATTCATGGTTAAGGCTGTTTTAGTTATCAGAATATTCAAAAGATATTATTGATTTACTAAACAGCTTAATTATGAAAAAAGTATTATTTTTAGCCGCATTGTTACTTGTTTGCTTCAGCGGAGTGACAAATGCACAAACCAGAAAACAAAGAGAAGACGCTAAACGCGAAGCATGGAAGAAAGAACGTCAGGAAAAGAAAGCCTTGGAAGCTCAGCAGGACTCTGTATCCTACGTCCAAGCAATTAATGCTTTAAAAAACGGTTCTTTTGTATTAGAAGCTGATAACGTTGTATTCCGTAATGGAATAATGCGTTTTGTTTCCTCTAACACGAATTATGTGGAAGTAAACGATGGGCAAGGTATTATTCAGACCGCCTTTACTAATTTTGTGTATAACTGGAGCCCGAACGGCTTGGGAGGTGTCACGGTTCAGGGAAATGTGAACGGAATAAGTATGCGCCAGGATAAAGACGGTAATGTGTACTATAATTATGGAATTAATGGGATTGCCGTTTCGGCCACCGTTTCCATTGTACTGACTGGCGGAACCAATCAGGCCAGTGTTACTATAAATCCAAATTTCTCAGGCAATACGCTGACAATGAACGGATATCTGGTTCCCTATAACGAAAGTAGTGTATTCCAAGGAACAACATGGTAATTCATTAAGAAGATATGAGAAAAAGGAATGGGCATTTTCACTACCCATTCCTTTTTATTTATTATTATAGCATTGGAAATGTTTCTTGTCTGCTCATAACATTAACCGAGGTTGTGATTCCAATTCCAATAAAAACCTTTTAGCGGACAGTCCGCCTCCATATCCTGTCAGCGAGTGGTCACTACCGATCACACGATGGCAAGGTGCAAAGATTGATATGGAATTTGCACCATTAGCATTGGCTACCGCACGAACTGCTTGGGGCATCCCGATATGCCTGGCCATTTCACCATAAGACATTGTCCTGCCAAACGGTATCTTTAACAGTTCATTCCATACTGTTTTCTGAAAATCCGTGCCCACAAAAAGAAGCGGCACACTAAATTCTTTGCGTTGTCCTGCAAAATACTCGTTGAGTTGCTCTATTGATTCTTCGATTATTTCTGACGTACTTATTTCAAATTCGGCACACAATACCCGCTTCAACCGTTGATTCACACGATCGCAGTGTTTTTCCACCTGCCAGTCACACAGGCAGAGTTTTCCGCCAAATGAACCGAGCAGCAACACTCCGCAGGGTGATTCATAACTCTTTATCTTGATCGTATTTTTCTCTTTCATACACTTTTTATATGCTTCCTTCATATGTTTATAAGCTGTTTCAGCTTATCGGACTACTTTAAACCAAAAAGACAAAGCGTAGCGAATTAGCTGAAACAGCATTCACTACGCTTTGTTCGGATCGTCCCGTTATCGGCCTTTTATACAATATCCTATATAAAAAGCGGAAAAAACTTACTTATCCTCTTTTATATCAACGACCAGATTCAACTCATCCAATTGTGATTGATCCAAAGCAGCGGGAGCATCCAACATCACATCACGTCCACTATTATTTTTAGGGAATGCTATACAGTCACGGATACTATCAAGTCCTGCAAACAAAGAAACCCAGCGATCAAGACCGTATGCCAAACCACCATGAGGAGGTGCTCCGTATTTGAATGCATTCATCAGGAAGCCGAATTGTTCTTGTGCTCTTTCCGGAGTAAAGCCCAAAATTTCAAACATCTTGGCCTGTAATTGTGAATCATGGATACGAATTGAACCACCTCCTACTTCTACACCGTTTACTACCATATCGTAAGCATCGGCACGAACAGCAGCCGGATCTGTATCCAACAAAGGAATATCTTCTTCTTTCGGATGAGTGAACGGATGGTGCATGGCCATCAGACGGCCTTCTTCTTCACTCCACTCAAACATCGGAAAATCAACGACCCACAGACAAGCAAATTTATTCTTATCACGCAGTCCCAGCTGACGTCCCACTTCCAGACGAAGTTCGCATAACTGCTTGCGGGTCTTCATAGCATCAGGACCACTCAGAATCAGGATCAAGTCACCCGGCTTGGCACTGAAAGCTTCCTTCATCTGCTGAAGTACTTCCTGTGAATAGAATTTGTCTACACTGGATTTTACATTGCCATCAGCTTCCACACGGGCGTAAACCATACCTTTCGCACCGATCTGAGGTTTCTTGACAAATTCTGTTAATTGGTCTAACTGTTTACGGGTATAACTTGCAGCGCCTTCCGCACAGATACCACCAATATATGCCGCATCATCAAAAACAGAGAAGCCATGACCTTTCATGATATCCATCAATTCCACAAACTTCATGCCGAAACGCAAATCCGGTTTGTCACTACCGTAATATTTCATGGCATCGGCCCATGTCATACGCAGAAACGGTTCGCTCAACTCGACTCCACGTAACTCCTTGAACAAATGTTTTGCCATTCCTTCGAAAGTGGAAATGATATCTTCTTGTTCAACAAAACTCATCTCACAGTCTATCTGAGTAAACTCAGGCTGACGGTCTGCACGAAGATCTTCATCACGGAAACACTTTACAATCTGGAAGTAACGATCAAAGCCGGAAACCATCAGCAATTGCTTCAGTGTTTGCGGAGACTGTGGCAGTGCATAAAACTGTCCCGGGTTCATACGTGAAGGAACAACAAAATCACGGGCTCCTTCAGGAGTAGAACCTACCAACATAGGAGTTTCCACTTCCAGAAACCCTTTGCTGTCCAAATATCGGCGCACTTCCATTGTCATTTTATGACGAAGTTCCAAATTTTTACGCACACAATTACGGCGTAAATCCAAATAGCGGAATTTCATACGGATATCATCACCTCCGTCACTATTATCTTCTATCGTAAAAGGAGGAGTTACCGCTGAATTAAGTACATTCAATACCGATACGATAATTTCAATTTCACCGGTGGGAATATTCATATTCTTATTTGAACGTTCGTTCACTTCACCGGTTATTTGAATAACAAATTCACGCCCCAAGTGATTGGCACGTTCACAAAGTTCGGCATTCACCGCTTCGTTGAATACCAATTGGGTAATACCGTAACGGTCACGAAGATCGACAAACGTCATCCCTCCCATTTTACGTGCACGCTGTACCCAACCTGCCAACGTTACACTTTTGCCTGCATCGGAAAGTCTGAGCTCTCCGCAAGTATGACTTCTGAACATATATTCTTAAATTTAATCAATTGTTTGGCAAAGGTACGATATGTTTTCCATTGTACAAAACTGCCTACAAGAAAAAAAGTCCCGTAGCTGTATACCAACGGAACTTTTTTAATCTGGATGTACAGATCTCAATTCTTGAACATTTCAATGACATCCCTTAATTCTCCTGGAGATACTTCACCAGTTTTCTCCCACAACATCTTGCCTTTACGTTGGAGGACAAAGCTGGGAGCTATTTCTATTTCATAGGCATCGGCTACTTTCCGATTACTTTCTATATTGACTCTTACAATATTGACCGGTTTTTCAAATTCATGTAACAGCGGTTCAATCCATTCACAATGGGGAGACCAATCCGCATAAAACACAACCAGCAATAATGAGTCCGACTGGTTTACCTCTTCTATTTTTCCAGTTATATCCATTACTGTTTTCAATTTTAAATTATCCTCTACTTCCTAAACTGTTCACGTCAGGATTCAACTCTTTTACCGCTGCTTTCACCTGCTTCTTGGTAGGCTTACCAGTATTGGACACTTGTTCAACAGGAAACCGCTGACCACTATTCGTCAGCTCATCCTTTTGTTCCATCTTTTTCTTTTCTTCTTTACCCATATCTTCTCATTTTTAAGGTTTATGCTAATAATGCAACAAAATAGATAAAAAGATGGTTCACATAAAAAGTGAAAAAGGATGCCTGAAAATTATTCAGACACCCCTTTACTACTACATTTAAAACTACGTGAAATTGAGATTATTATACTTTACGGTCGCAATAACGTTTGCATTGTACACAAATATCATACCCCAGCATAGCTCCAAGAATAAAATCCTGCTCGGGTGACAATTTGTTCAGTGGCTGATTCACTAGGAAACGAATGGCATTAATGCATTCTTTTCTACCGAAAAACAGGTTTATTTTATCATTTCCCACGGGCTGGATTATGTAATTAATCTTTTGATTGATCAGCCGTTTTACAGCAAAATCTTCATACTTCCTCTTGGTAGTATAGAGTACCATCTGACGTACTCCTTTTTTTAATTCATAAATATGATTCAGAAATACTTTCAATTCTACCGGGTTTATGTCTGAAGCTATCATAAGGCAATTGTCAAAATTACAGGTTCTTCTTTATTTCTTCAACCCAACTGTTAATACGTTCTTCAGTCTTGCCACTTTCGTTCACGTCATCAAGAGCCAAACCTACAAATTTCCCATCGATTATCGCTATAGAAGATGAATACGAATACCCATCGGCAGAAACTGCCCCCACAAAAGTGCAACCTGAATTCTTTAACTGGTCATATATAACTCCCATACCGTCACAAAATGTATCACAATAGGATTCTGAATCTCCACAGCCAAAGAGAGCAACTATTTTACCATTCAAATCTGCAGTCTTTATCATTTTAATGGCGTCATACCAATCATCTTGCAATTCACCGTCTCCCCAAGTAGAAGTCCCTAACAATAAAATATCATAACTTTCCACTTTTTCTGTGGTAATTTTACTTGCATCAATTACATCAACTGATGCCACACCTAATTTTTCAGCTATTGTCTGTGCGATGCTCTCACAAGTTCCAGTAGAGGAACCATAAATTATACCCATTTTTTTCATACAGCAAATCATTTAATTTGTTTGTTGCAAAGTAAAAGGTTTGAAAGAGATTCTGAAATACCTAGAAATAGTGATTTTAATAAAGTTCAAGAGACAAAACTCAGTTTTTGAAAACATAAACTTATAATCTGAAATTTAAGCATCCTAAAAGACTAAAGAAAGGGTCGTATCATTACTCAAGACAGAGTTTGATACGACCCTTTTAAGTGTTATAATTACTATCTGTAACTTTTAGGAGCAGTCATTTTCGTTTTGACACATTGATATGTTTTTAGAACCGATAAGCAGCTCCGAAATTAATAACCCCTTGGTCAAAATCATCAACCAATTGGTATCTGAATTCAACATTCATAGCCCAGTTACGTCCCAAAGCGAATTCCGCTCCGGCTCCGAGATTAACCCCGATACGGAATTCATTATGGTTACCCCCATCATCAACATGGACGTGGTCTCCATCCCAGTCAACATCCAAATCATGCATGTCAAACATCCAGTTGGACATGGTCAGACCAAACAGCGGATAAAGTTTGACACTTTGAGCTACCGGACAAAGATAGTGGAAGTTCACATTTAAATCCAACATACTTACATTGTCATTCTCAAAAAAATAATTGAATGAAGGTTCAATACGGAGAGGATTAGTGATATTGTACTGGTATTTAATTCCCAATCCAGCACTTTCAATTTCTGTTCCGTAACTTAATCCAAATCCAATTGCCTGTCTGCCTTTTTGAGCGTAGGTACTGCTCAACATGACAAACATCAGTCCTAAAAAAATAAAGATCTTTTTCATTTTTAAAAATATATAAGTGTGTTAATCGTCTTCATCGTCATCATCCCAATCATCGTCATCATCGTGCCATTTATGATGTTTATGACGCTTGTGTTTTTTATAATGCTTGCGATGATGCTTATCATGATGGTCACAATAAGAGCAATAATGTTCACGCCAGCATTCGCTATGATAACGAATCCTGTCATAAAATGGATCATAGTACATCGACCCTGGTTTTATGCCTATCTCTACCAATATACGATTCCAGCCATTCCGGTGGTAACGCTTGTAATAGTCACACACCTCCCGCATATGCCTGCCGGAAGTCTTTGCTATTTCAAGAGCCAAACCGACATTCCCCCAATTACTACCACATCTTCTGTAATAATCATCCAATAATTGATTAGATATATTATATTCTACGCATAAACGTTTCCGATAGTCGGATAACTCCACAGCTGCATACTTGTTCGCCCTGCCTATGAACAGAGAAAGCCTGTCTTGTGCAAACATGGAACAAGAAATGACTATAAATAATAACAGTACTTGAATTCGTTTCATATTAAAATCTGGCAATAAAACTATTGAAATTGCAAATATAGATATAAAAAAGCAATACACAATTTTTTATGGAGAATTTAGATACTGTCTAATTTTACATTTTGATAAAAAAACTACTTCTTTTTTCCTTCCCAATGATTGTTTTAAATGGTTTCTTGCTGGCAATAATGATAAAATAACCTGCATACATGATGGTAAAGCGGCCTTTATACTATTTTCTGAATGTCTCTAACTTTTTCAACTACCTTACTGCTATTTTCTTACTTTCGCCAAGAACTGACATCGGTTGTGAAAATTATAATAAAACCCCTCTCAAAACCGTGCAAACCAGCACAGACTAGAGAGGGGGGTATGAAAGAGTTTGCTTAGAATTTATATCCTAAAGTAATGCCTATATTTGCATTATGGGGGGCATCGCCATCCATTACCTTGCAAAAACCAAGTTGGGTATCAAGACCTACGAGAATCTTTCCGAACTCCACACCCAGACCGATGTTCCATCCTGCATCAAATCTGTTGTAATCCAGTCCGTCATCACCGAATGTGTCTATTTTGTCATCACCATTAATATGGATGCCTCCAACGGATGCGTCACCATCGAATTTAGCCTTACCACCTACTCCGCAAGCCAAATAAGGGCCTGTCGCGATGACAAGGTTGGTGTTATCTGCAATATTAAAACGAAACTGTACGTTAACAGGCAATTCAAGATAGAGCTGGTTAATTTTCACATCAGCATCAGCATCTATTATATTTCCGTCAAATCCACTTGAATATTTTGCCCCCTTTTGCGAAAAAAACAATGAAGGCTGTAAAGATATCATATCATTAAACTGATACTCCATCCCCACTCCGATACGTGCTCCGGGTTTAAATTCGGAGTGATCTGAATTCTCACCAATATAACTACTAAGGTTAAGACCAGCCTTTACATTAAAAGACACCTGCGAAAATCCCATAGTACAGATTAACGCAAACAATACGGTTAAAATACTTTTTTTCATAATCATAAGTTTTGATTAAAGATTATTTATTTTATCATTGCTTCAACAATGACAATGCAAAGATATAACAATTATAAGTTCGTTGTCACCTCAAGCAGACTTTTGTTATGCACATTCTAAAGACTATATGGTTTATTTTTAAGAATCCAAAGTTTTTCATATAACTATAGAAATTATCTATAAGAAAAGAATATACTCCCCAACAGTTGTTTTTGGGGAACTTTATTATCATCTATTCTCCTCTTCCTTATTGAATTTTTCTCTTTGTTCCTTCTTTTGTACGATATTGATAAAAGAAGAACTAATGATACCGGTCGGAATGGCTACCATTGCCACACCTACCAGACAAATAATACAACCCAATAATTTCCCCAAAAAGGTAATGGGATAAATGTCACCATATCCGACTGTAGCAAATGTAATAATGGCCCACCAGATTCCGTCACCGATATTTTTAAAGACTTCAGGTTGTGCATTCCTTTCAATATAATACATCAAAATGGCGGAAAAGCAAATTGTAATGAAACTAGCTGTGTAGGCTGTTTCAAGTTCTTCTCTGACAGAAGCAAGAGCCATACCGATAATTCGGAAAGATCGCGAGTGCCGTATTAACTTAAAAATAATGAAGATATAGGGTAAAATAATGACATGAACGACTTCCGTATCCCAGTATGCATAGGTAAGAACACAAGGCAGTACTGCCACGAAGTCAACAAAACCATAAAAAGAGAATGTATATTTCAGACGTGCCTTTGCTGTTTTCATACCGGGATAGAGTGCCGGTGCAGATACGATACGGGCTGTGTATTCAATAAGAAAAATAAAAGAAGATACATAAGTAATGCCGAATAACAGTACTTTGTATGTGGCCATTTCTTCAAATGAACTTGCAATGACGGCTATAATTGAAATCAGAATGAAGAAAAGAACAAAATATTGAACAAATTTTCTTCTCAATAACTGTTGAATCAAAATATATAATTTCATTTTTGCAAAAAAAATTATTTATTCATGCTATCCGTGTGTTTTCCACACACGGATGCAATCACTTTGTTATTCAGACTCTTTTATTGGATGTTTTACTACAAACCTTCTCAATAATAAAAGCCGCTTTTTAGTTTTGTATTGCTAAAAACGATCCGCAATTATCTGACTAAAACACATAAGCAAGTGATAACTGCCAATATCTATTTTTGCTTTCGAATACATCACCATCAAAAATTTGATCTATGGCATCATGCTTATTGCCTCCTATATTATGCTTGGCAGACTGGGTTAATCCTATATTATAATAGCAACTTACCATTAAATGATTTACAATTTTCACTCCACCTCCCAAGTTCAATCCGACTTCAGTCGAACGCCATCCCATAGATGGAAGATCCTTATCTATAACATCCACAGCTATATGAGCAAGTTTGCGTCCCCAATTGTCCTTGTCTACCAAAAAAGAAAAGGAAGGACCGACTCCCAAAAACAAATCAAAATTATTTGATATTCCCATTTCCCATTTCAGTTCTATAGGAATATCAATACTTTGTGTTTTAATGTCAGCGCTACGTCTGTTAGAGGTATTTGTTAGTTTGATTCCACGCTCTACATACAGCAGAGAAAAGTCCAAAGCGATACCATGAAATCCTGTTTGATATTGCAACATAGGCCCTACTTGAAATCCTGTCAAACTCTCTTCCTTAAACTGGTCACGCATGCCACTAATATTTGCTTTGTTGCCAAGCACACCGGCTTTTACCCCAAAATGTAATCCCTGAGCCATACTATCAGTGATTCCCCAAAATACGAAAATCGTAAAAAAACAAATTATTTTTTTCATGATCATTTATTTAAGAAGTTGAATATGTTTCTATTATTTTGAAGATTGATGCACAGTAAGTTGTGGGAAAGGGAATCCGATTCCTTCTTTATTAAATGTCGTATAAACAATCTCATTAATATCATATAAAACATTCCAGTAATCAGCTGTTTTAACCCAAACACGGACAGTAATGTCAACGCTACTCGCACTTAATGAGCCTAAAACAATGATAGGAGCAGGAGTATCCAAAATACGTTTGTCCGCATAAATAATACGTTGCAATACGGTTCTGACCCTTTGTACATCCTCTCCATATTCTACTCCGAATACCCATTCAACACGGCGCATTTCCTGTTTGCTGTAATTAATCACAGCATTTCCACTGAGCATCCCGTTGGGAACGTATATCATCCGATTATCAAGAGTGGAAAGTATGGTATGGAAAATCTGTATCTCTTTTATTGTACCACTTACTCCAGGTCCATCTATATAATCGCCTACTTTAAACGGTTTAAAAACAAGTATAATCAAACCACCTGCGAAATTGGAAAGATTGCCGGAAAGTGCCATACCTACAGCCACACCGGCTGACGCCAAAAGTGCAGCAAAACTGGTCGTTTCCACTCCCAACTTGCTGATTATGGCAAAAGCAAGTACCATGTTCAATAAAATTTTCACTAAACTTTTCAAGAAAGTCTGTACACTGGTTTCTATCTTCCGTTTTTCAAGAACTTTGGCTATTAATACACTAATCTGCTTAATGATAAAACGACCGACTGAATATATCAGAATGGCGACAAATATATCCTTACCAGCGTCCATTCCAAAATCTACCAGTTTCTCCAGTGCTTGCTCAAGTTTACTGCCTGAGGCTGCATTCAATAATAATAAATTCATTTTTTTCGTTTAACAAATAAAAATTAATCAGCTTGTCACGATCATATTGCAAATATGCCAGCACATCCTGACAGTATAGTTTCGCAATGTTCCAATAAATCATCCAATATATTTTTACATTCCTAAATAGTCGGATATTTAAAGCCGCAAAGATATCATATATAATTGATAAAAACCAAACTTATCACTTAAAAGAGAGAACCTAAGCACCGTATTCTGTATCAAGCATACAACTCTAAGATAATATATTTAATTTTTTTCGGTAATATTTGCCGAAACATCGGTGAAGCACTATTATACTAGGTGAAAAATGCACGGCACAAGAACAATCTAGCACTCCATGCTGCATAACTAATCAAAAAGATCCAGTAAAAAAACATAAAACCAACTAGTTAATTCATACTTAAAGAGTATCAAACCAATCATTTTCTGTATCTTTAGGTGCTTCTCTGTAAATAATACTCAATAATGAAAACAAGAAAAATATTCTAACAAAACATAACTAAAATACAAAATATTTCAGAGATTCACTCTACCTTAAACTTTACAGCATTCGACATTTAGAAAAAATATCGTAAGAGTTTTAATGAGAGTAAACTCGGAAATTGATTCCGTTGACAAAGCAACCCACTTCCATCAAAAGAACCATTACTTACATGCTGTACCACAGAAAGGCAAGCAATATATCATACTATCTTCTGATCTTTCTTCTAAACTTTACCCTGTACTCTTTCATACGGTTAGTTCACTATATAATAACAAGATAATAAGCTGCTATTAGAGAAAACAATATTTTTTAAGATGTTTGTAGACTCTGATAAAATTAATACCTTTGCGAAGTCAATTTATATATGAACAATGTCGAAATGTAAATTGAAATATTGCAGATAACAAAAAAGGACAAAGAAATATGAGACTTATAAAAGTAACAGGTGGTTTGGGAAATCAAATGTTTATTTACGCTTTTTATTTGCGAATGAAAAAGTACTATCCCAAAGTGCGTATAGACCTTTCGGACATGATGCATTATAAAGTGCACTACGGATATGAAATGCATCGTGTGTTTAATCTGCCCCATACAGAATTTTGTATAAACCAACCTCTGAAAAAAGTTATCGAATTCCTTTTCTTCAAAAAAATATATGAACGGAAACAAGCTCCCAATAGTTTACGAGCTTTTGAAAAGAAATACTTTTGGCCTTTACTTTATTTTAAAGGATTTTATCAGTCGGAACGTTTCTTTGCAGATATTAAGGATGAAGTTAGGGAGTCTTTCACTTTTGACAAGCATAAAGCCAACAGTAGAAGTCTTAATATGCTTGAAATTTTGGACAAGGATGAAAACGCAGTATCTCTACATATTCGTCGTGGAGATTATTTGCAACCCAAGCATTGGGCTACTACCGGAAGTGTATGCCAGTTACCTTACTATCAAAACGCAATAGCGGAAATGAGCAGAAGAGTTGCCTCTCCATCTTACTATATTTTTTCAGATGACATTGCTTGGGTAAAGGAAAATCTTCCATTGCAGAATGCAGTATATATTGATTGGAATACGGATGAAGACAGTTGGCAAGATATGATGCTTATGAGTCATTGCAAACATCACATCATCTGCAACAGTACATTCAGCTGGTGGGGAGCATGGTTAAATCCCAATATGGACAAAACGGTAATTGTGCCTAGTCGTTGGTTCCAGCATTCCGAAGCTCCGGATATCTATCCTACGGGGTGGATAAAAGTACCAGTGAGTTAATCCATAATACACATGAATACGCACGTCTGGAAAGCTAAAAAATAATTGGCATTTCGGAAACCGCTGAGCCGAAATTTCGGCTCAGCGGAAATTGTAGCATCCATGTTCATTTTTGGTTTAACACACCTTTTCAAACCATAGTACGACCATCATAAATTATTTTGAAGAACGATTGACAAATGCTTCAGCGGAGTCGTTCAATGCTAAAATCAAAGCTTTTCGAAGCCAGTTAAGAGGGGTGGCTGATGGAAATTCTTCATGTTCAGACTGGCTAGGCTATACGCTTAAAAGAAAGCTTGCCAACCGGGAAAATCCGCTGACCCGAAAATCCGCTGACCCGTTAAACTAAAGGTAAACCGCCCCATTCGGAGAATAAAAAAAGGAGCTACATTTTACCGTAACTCCTTGATTCTCATCCGTCGGGGTAGCGGGATTCGAACCCACGACCCCCTGCTCCCAAAGCAGACTCCATTTTATTAATCAATAATCTGAAAATAAATAAGTTACAAACAACAGATTTGATTATAAGGATAAGTTTTTGAACATTTATTGTTTAAACATCCCTCCCCTACCCGTCAAAATCCAATCAGCCGAAATCCCATAGTCAAGGACCAAGTACGCTATCCATTCAGGTTTTAGGACACTTACTTCCGGCTGGTTTCTGACTGTATTTATGTTCCAATAATTTATATCATGGGCTTTAGTGTATGTAAGAAGCCCACGCATACGTTTCTGTGCTTTCAGCATATCTATCGCTTCAAAGAAACGTTTTGTTATCGCTATTCCTTCTTTTGATATATTCATAACTGATTATTTTGACAATATACAAAGATAGATAAAATAATAAATAAAACAATGGATAAAAATAATTATTTGAATTACAAATAATATTCTCGGTAAGAATAAGAAAAAATATTTCTATTTTTTATAAGGGGGCACATTTGAAAATCCCTATATATTGCATTTAGCGGTAGTTTACCTGTATTGATCCTAAAGAAGAATGAACATTTAGTTTACGTCTATCGTAAAGCGTTCTTTTATTTTGCAGTATAACACAATAATAATATGAAAACTGGAATAAGAAAATAAACTTTGTTCTGGCTACGTGAAGATTTATTGTAGTTTTGCAATGCATTAAAAAAATCAACAGAAACCTGAATAATTTTCATTTCCTTTTTTAAAATATTTTTATAATTTATTTACACATTTTAATTAAAAATACATTCATCAAAATCATTGTATACACTGTGGTAATCGTAAATATTATGTCATTGTATATCCGCAATGTACCGATATAATACTCCGCATATTCATGAATGCCATCTTTATCCTCATCGAATGCTCCGTATATTTCAAAATCCTGTCCGTCAAGCATCAGTATAATTTTCAAGTCGTTGTCCAACCCCGTCCATTTGCTTCTCCGAAACAATCTAGCTGTTTCACTGTCAGCACAATAATCTTCCGCATGTGTATGTTTCGGAGTTCTCACATCAGAGCAGGCTGCGAGCAAGCATATTATACCAAATAACATTTTGTTTTCATCGCTTCTGACAAGAGATGTAATAATCAACAATGCTTGTCTCTTTCATGCTACCATATCATCAAGAAAACGAGAATGTATCAAAATTGAAGTGTACCCCAAAAGTAAGGTATAAACTTTGGGGATGCACTTCATATTAATTTCGATACATTCAGTCTCACTGTCACAATAGTAAAGTTGAATGATCTTCACAGATCAGAAAAAGAGAGAACAGAAAGCTAACTATCTTTTATCACCATGCATTATAGGGCTCAAAGAGAGAATTATTCTCTGCGATACCCCATTGTGGGTTATATTGCAATATCGCATTGTCAATAGGCAACGACTGGTAATAAGCGTCATTAATGGATTTGCTGTAAGTCTTCTCGCCGATCTTATGCACAATGATGTCCTTGCTCCAGGGTTTTCCGGCATCCTGCGCATAGCGCTTCAAGTCCAGCGTACGCTGAAAAGAAACGAGCGGCTGTTCGCGACGGCGTTCTGTCAAAATTTCGTTCAGCAACTGGTCTTGTGACAAGGAAGTACCACCTGCCAGGTCGCTATCGGGACCTTTATAACGATACTTGCGCAGCAGATTCAGGTCTGCCAAGGCAGCAGAGAGGTTGTTGATGCGAGCTGCGGCTTCAGCCTTCATTAAGAGCAGTAAGGGATAGGTTACACCTTCCGTAATAGAAAGTTCATCACGATAATACACTAGTTGAATGCCGTCATCATACACCACGTCACCCACCGTTGTATTATAACCATGGTCTTTTAAGACAAACTTCGTCCAGCGCAAGTCTTTCTCTTTATCGAAGATAGAAGCCCAGTCATCCGATGGATAGTAGCGAGTGGATGAAGACTGATAAGGAGCATTCCGATACAACAAGTTTTCCCGGTTGCTGGTCTGATCGAAAAGCAAGTCAGGCCCTTTCAGTGTCATATAGACTTCGGGAGAAACACCGGGGTCTGGATTTATTTCTGTAGTAGCTTCAAAATAGAAATCGGCAAAGTTATAGATCATTTCATCCACGTTCTTTCTATTAGCCAAAGCCAGCTCCCATGCCTTTTGGCAGTCGCTCAGCATATTCTCCCAATTACGCGTAAACATGTGATACTCGGCTCGCAAAGCATAGGCGCAAGCACGATCCGCTCGACAGGGATTGACTGTTGAAGCAGGACAGTTTTCACATGCATAGTCTAGATCTTCCTTCACTTGAGCAAGAAGTTCATCCGTAGTACACAACGGTCCATTAGCAGCAATGGGATCACCGCTTGTACGGCAAGGGATCACCTTTGTATCGTTGGTCGTTCCCGGCACATACATCGGACCGTATATCAACGCCGCATTCAGATAAATCCAAGCACGTCCGGCCTTGGCCTGTGCTATGACGCCCTTGGCATATTCAGAATTGGTATCAATGCCGCTCACACCGTCCACCACGTTATTAAAATAACCAGCAGCCTTGTAAATACCAGATGACCATGCAAAAGGAGTATTCTGGGGATCCATTACCGGTGTGTAGAAGGTATAGCCTGCTAATAGATCCAAGTTGGGATAAGTAGCCGTAAACTGATATTTTGCATGATTTTCACTAATCTGTATGTTATCGCCCATGTAAGCATAGAAACAACTTCTGTTATTATCAAACATGAAATAATCGAGCGTAGTTGTATTATTCAAAAGGTTCTCGAACTGTGTCACTTCCGTCGGAATCATCTGTCCCACAGGCTTGACATCCAAGAAATCATCGCAGGATGAGCATTCCAATGCACACATCACAAGCAATATATATCCTAATTTTCTCATAATTCTTCTATTATTTAAAAGCTGAATGAAACACCAATATAAAACTCCGGATTCAAAGGCAGGATGGAATATCCGCTATTGGTTGATGCAGCCATACCGTTACTGGTATTCATCTCCATCGCCTCGGGGTCAATATCGCAATCCTTGGCCGTGATACGGAAAAGGTTACGGGCTTGCAAATAGATACGTGCATCGCTCATTCCGATCTTGCTGATCAACGGTTCGTTGAATTTATAAGCCAGCGTCACGTCGCGCAATTTGAGATAGCTGGCATTGCCCATATTCACATCGCAGAAGGGGAAGTAGAACATATCCATATTCCAACTCTTGTATACCGGATAAATGGTATTGGCTTCATCACCTGGTTTCTGCCAACGCTCACCAACATGCCGGTTGTTTATATTAGAACCTTGGAACACATCTTTGCGGTATTTATGTCCTAATTTGGCAATGAACATGAACGAGAGATTCCAGTTCTTATAGGTAAAGTTGTTGGTCAGTGACATATCGAACTTCGGTGTCGCTGTTCCCTGAAAATAGACATCATCTACTTTGGCAGCAGAAGCCAGTTTCACAGAACCATCAGCACCATAAATCTGTGTTTGTCCCTTGTCATCCAAACCAGCAAAACGATAACCGAACAAGGAATTCATCGGATAACCGGCAGCGTTAATGGTCTGTACCCATGCCCAAGAAGTAGGATACAAACGATTTACATTGTACTCCAACACTTCGCTCTTATTATAAGAGAAATTATAGACAATGTCCCAGTTGAAATCTTTTGTCTTTACCGGCGTACCGTGCAGTGACAATTCATATCCACGGTTTTCAATTGCACCTACATTTTTTGTCATTGATGATGCTCCCGTAGTAGGATCCATGGAGTCGTTAGCCAGCAAGTCTGTACTCTTCTTGTAATAGTAGTCGAAGCTGAAACCCAAACGATTCTTCAACACATCTACGTCCAAACCAATGTTGGTGGTTTTGGTCTTCTCCCAGCGAAGAGTGTTGTTGGGATATGAAGAGATACCATAGGAGATACCTCCCGTAGTACTGTTATAAGAGCCGGCGGAGAGAATCAGATACGGACCCTGATTCAGCGAAATATTACCGTTAATACCATAAGAAGCACGTACATTCAAGCGGTCAATCCAGTCTACATTAAAAAAACTCTCGTTACTCAGTTTCCAAGTTCCACCGACCGACCACATTGGTTTGTGACGATACTTGGGATCAGTACCGAAGAAGTTAGTAAGGTCCTCACGAACACTACCACTGATCAGGTAGCGATTGTCATACTCGTATGATCCGTTGAAATACCAGGAAACGAATCTGTTGTCTCTCAATGAGTATGATCCATAATTCAAAGAACCACTCAAATCATTACCAATCATCATGTCCGAATTATAAATACCCGTCTTCAAGTCTTTGATGTTCACCGGAGTAAACGAACCGGCCGTGGAGTTGTAGCCCAAACGGCTTGCATATTGATTGTTGTCGTAAGTAAGACGGCGCACTTCGTTACCGGCTAATGCACTGACACGATGCTTGCCAAACTCACGGTTGAAATTCACCTGTGTACGCACTGTCCAACTCTCGTTGACATAGCGGGTTTCATCGATCATATCTCCATCTGGAATGTAACGGTTAGAAGGTGTCTCGATAGAGGTACTGTTATTGTAAGCCAGACGTATACGGTAACTGTCAACTTCACTGAAAGATTTATATGTACGATTGCCACGTGCCCAATTACCACCCACTTCAGCTGTCAGACCTTCCAGAATAGTAAAGCGCAGAAAGCCGTTGAAGCGTGCCGTGAAGCTTTGGTCAGTAGTATAGTCTTCATAAGCATCCGTAATAGGGTTGTAGGAGATATCCTTCATGCCGCTCACCGAATTATAGATCTGTTGATTGGCGTAACTAACGGTACGAATATCGGTCAGGTTGCCACTATCGTCTTTCAACCGGGTATAAGGCTTCACGTAAGAGGTGAAGTCAGTCAATGTCTGCCAACCCACACGCGGAGTATTGGAGCGCGAGTAATTGATGTTGGCTGCCACGCCTATCGTCACGAATTTGTAGGGAGTCCACTCATTCTTCAGGTCGATCAATAGACGGTTATCGTCCGTATTGATATACGAAGAGCGGTTGTTGGTATAATTGACCGCCAAGTTGTAGCGGTTGGTATCAGTACCTCCGTTGATGCCAACATTGTGAGTCTGAGTGAAGGCCGTGCGAAACATGTATTTCTCCATATCATCTAGAAAGTTGTTGCCACGCAGCTTGTTTATCGAGCTGTTGAACTGCTCTTCGCTGATCAGACCCGCCCTGTGCTGTGTCAGTAGGTAAGCCACCTCGCTCTGATTAGTGGACTTGGTAGATAAGGCGTAGGAACTTGATGATGGGTTCTGGTCATACAGATTCAACTCCGCATCAATGTAGTCGGAAGTAGAAGCCATGTGTAGATAGTCCAGACTGGGCTTAGGCGTAAATTTGAAAGTTCCACGATAGCTAATCTTGGCTTTGCCTTTCTGTCCACTCTTTGTTGTGACGACAATCACACCGTTAGCCGAACGGGAACCATAGATAGAGGCTGCTACACCGTCCTTCAACACGGTGATATTTTCGATGTTATCCGGATTCAGATCACTCAGCGAACATTCCGTAGGATAGCCGTCCACCACAATCAGCGGATCGGTTTCGGCACTCAGCGTAGAGATACCGCGAATGGAGATATTTCCCTTTTTGTCCAGCACTACACCAGCGATTTGACCTTCCATCACATTCTTCAAATCGGAATTCAGCTTGGCTTGCAACTGCTCGCTACGCACCGTACCGAAGGCACCCGTTGCCCGTTCCTTAGAAACCGTCTGATACCCTGTCACAATGACATCACCCAGTACGTTAGCATCTTCTTCCATCACGATGGTAGTAGCCTTAATTAGCTTAGACATCGGAATCGTTTGTGTCTTCATGCCTACAAACGAAACCTTGACAACACTTGCCTTCATCCCGCTCTTCAAGGTCAAGACGAATTTACCATTTACATCGGTTACCGTTCCAGTTTGAGCACCCGGCACCGAAATTGCAACGCCTACTAGTGGCTCATTCTGCTCATCGGTCACAGTACCACGAATTGTACGCTCCGTCTGTGCCCACAACCCTGTGCAGGCACAAATCAGAAGTACAAAAAGCATAATAAAATACTTCTTGGTCATAAACAATAATATATATAATTAGGAATGTTATTTCTTCTCAGACTGTTGCAATGCATCGACAATGGCAGCACGCACAGCTTCTCCGCGCAAATGCTTGCGGAAGATACGCCCCTCCTTGTCGATGGCTACGATGAACGGAATACCACGGAACTGATATTTGTCCATCGCTTCCCGTCCCGAATTGGGAGCCAGCAATTGTATCCACTCCATCTGCTCTTCAGCCATCGCCTTGCGCCAGTCATCTTCCTTGGCATCAATGGAAACACTGAGGAAAGCAACATCTGGATTGTTCTTAAACTCTTCATAATACTTCTTCAGATTGGGAATCTCCTTACGACAGGGACCACACCAACTGGCCCAAAAGTCGATGATCACGACCTTCCCTTTGAAGGAATCCAAACTTACCGGCTCGCCTTTGTCATTGTTGAAAGTAAAGGTGGGTGCCGTCTGACCTTCCCGCATCCGGCGCTGCTTCTCCAATTTTTCCATCAATCCTTTGCGATAGTCCTGAGCCACCGTAGAGCCCGGATTCTTGGCCTGCATGCTGGTAAGCGTCGTTTCTATGAGCAAAGAATCTTTGGCATAATCCAATGCCGACAACAGAGCCACACAACTGGTCAGATGACCATAATGCTCCACCAAATAGCGTATATAGCTACGTGCGTCTTCGTTGTTCATATTATACAAATCCTTGGAGATATCTGCTTTTTGCTTGTCGTCAAGCGACTGTGACCGATAGACCGCTTGAGAGATGGCAATCATGTTCTGATAATTGCGATAGTTGGCATAGTTAGCCAAATTCAACAGTTCGTTCTTGGGTCCAGCCTGAATATATACATAAGGAGGGTTCTTAATACGGATCTTTGCCGTATCAATGCCACGGAAATTGATCACCATATCTTCGTCTTCTAGCCATGCACGTACCGACTGTGACTGGCAGCAAGTGATTGTCACCGCATTCGGTTTCTCTTTCTGCACCGTCAGCGAATAGGTATGGTCTGGACCTATCTCCGTTTCGCCTAGCGTAATACGCTCGAAACCATTGTTCTGAATCACACTTACCTTTTTGTCGGCACCTACAAATTGAACTTTACCACTGATCTTCACCGTGTTTTGTGCAAATAGGCTTCCCGAAGTCAGCACTAATAATCCCAATAAAACCAACTTTCTTTTCATACCATTAACTCATTTATAGAATAAATAATTATATTAAAATTTTCAAGTAATATCGAATATACAAGTAAAACACTCTAGAAATTGTGAAATCACCGTTTATTCCTGTAATACTCCCATTATATACCTTTAATCAATACTGGAACTCCGATCGCCAGTCTTCCTTCTTCCGCAGACGTGACGATTCCCATCACAACAGAAGTTTGTGCCATTGTCAATTCCCATACTCGTATGAAACAGATCAATAGCATCAACACTTTTTTAATCATAAGCCTCTTTTTTATATTTTATATAAATTTTGCCACAAAGAAACAAATTTTAATTAAGAAATTTCAATAACGTAATATGTTTTCCGACATGTTTTTGCATTTTTCTTTAATAAATGCTATTTGTTGTAACCAAAATTTATTCAAATAAAAACAAAAACTGCAATTTGGGTAACAATGTGAAATCAAGAGAAAAAAACGATAGATGAATTTGTTGATGAGAGAATGCCTATTTTATCTGGGAACAGTTAAAGAGCAGAAAAAGATATATGTGCTACTGGGGCCGTTAATCAAAAGATCTAGCAAGGTAGTTCATATAAGATCATTAGTGCAGCCATACAAAGAAGTCCTTTGTTTTGGTTATGGACACACAACAGATGGAAACGCACATACGAGGAGTTTGTCATACGACAGACAAACAAGAATGGTAAACTACCTCTAAACTGAAGATTTAGAGGTAGTTCACATATTTACGAAATACATTTATAAAAGTCCGTTAGAACCGAGCATGACCAGCATGAAATATCCTAAAACAAGACCAACACCTCCTATAATGAGTCCGACTTTTTCCATATCTTTCTGCTGGATCATGCCAGTGGCATGTGCCAAGGCATTTGGTGGAGTAGAGATTGGAAGGACCATAGCCAGGGATGAGCCCAAAGCCACACCGATAAGCAGTGTTGCCACTCCCCCAAGCGGTAACAGATTATCCCTCATACTTATTCCTGCAATAGCCAGTATCGGAACCAGTAAGGCTGCTGTGGCTGTATGTGAGATGAAGTTGGCCATTGTATAGCAGATAAGTCCTGAACCAACCACCATCAGTATTGGAGGCCATGTATTGAATGGTATTGCTTCAATCATATGTTTGGCAAGTCCAGTCTCTTGTAAAGCCACCCCCAGTGCAAAACCTCCTGCCACCATCCAGAGCACACTCCAGCTGATTTCTTCCAAGTCGCGTTTAGTGATTACTCCAGTCACACAAAACACGGCAACAGGAATCATGGCCACGACATTGGAGTTTACCCCAGTGAACTTATCGGACATCCACAACAATACCGTAATGGCGAAAGTTACATATACAACGATGGAACGCCAGTCTTTTTTCGCCTCGCCTTCTATTTGCAACTCGATTTTTTTCTGCTTGAAAGGGAACAGACGCAGCAATACGAACCATGCTATGAATAATATGACAACGGTATAGGGCAACATAAACGCCATCCACTCTCCAAAACCTATATTCAGATTCAAGCCTTCAGGATCATTCAGATATTTCAACGCAATAGCGTTGGGCGGTGTACCGATTGGGGTTCCCATCCCTCCTACGTTGGCTGCTACTGGAATTGCCATGGCCAGACCTATTTTGCCCTTCCCATCAGCTGGCAGTGCCTTCAATACAGGTGTCAGAAATGTGAGCATCATGGCTGCTGTGGCTGTATTGCTGAGAAACATGGAGAAAACCGCTGTTACCAAAATGAATCCCAGAAGAACATAACGTGACTGTGTGCCGAAAGGTTTCAACATACTACGTGCCAGCAATATATCCAATCCGCTTTTGGTTGCGGCAATAGCCAAAATAAACCCTCCAATAAAAAGCATGATGATTGGATCAGCAAAACAGTGCATGATGGATTTGTACTTTACAGTCTGGCCCAGTTCCTCAACAGGAATGTTGTGTGTGAAGATCCATAGGCTGCTGTCCGAGACGGTAAGCAATAATAAAACAACAATCAATACGGAAGTTGTCCATGCCGGTATGGCTTCAAATATCCACATGAGTGTGGCGAAAGCAAAGATAGAGATAAGTCTTTGTTCTATAATTGTCAGCCCCGCGACTCCGAATGTTTCGACAGGGAGAAACCATAATACAAGGGATACCATGATGGCGACAGCCAGTTTTATTCCTCTAGAGACAATTCTTTTTTCCGCTAGTCTTTTAGCTTTTTTCAATTCTTGATAAGTTTCCACCAAATGGAAACCGCGAAAAATTTTATACATAGTATTAGTTTTTATAAAAATTTGGTTTAAAGCGGACCAAAGATAGGCTTTTATTTCCAAACAAGCAATTTTATTTTTGTGCCAACGGACGTTCCTGTATATTTGGTTATTTCTTATTCTGTTTACGGTTATTTTCCGCCATTGCAAATTAAGAGTTCTGTCATTTGTACTAAATGTGTCCTTCCTTGTTGTTTCTTGATTTATATGTCAAAGCTCCGATTTTGCCCTTAAAGTGAAGATTTAGAGGCTTTCAAATATAATTCCTATAAATCCTCTTTCTTTCAAAACGTTCAATTTGCAGAGCAGTCTTTTGTATTCAGCACAATCTTTGTCCACAGCTGGTAATTCTTTATCTGATTAGTCAACTGAAGTTCTTTGGAGTTTTCTTTTACAATTGCAGCCAATTGGTTGACACATGCTAGCATATTTCTCCTATTTTCAGAATATGTACTCCTTAGTTCTGTCACGTTATTGGTCATTTTCTATATTTTAAGGAGCAGGATAATTTGCAGGATACCAAATACCAATGTTAATCATGATTTCTTATGTTTTAATTGATATTGTTTCCGTTGCTTGCAGGCTATTTCAAAAGCCGTTCTTATCTCGTTTGAATAATTTCGGATATCTTCTACTGATTGTAACTGAATCCATTTATATCCGGTTCTGTTCTCTGTAACAAAACATATCCGCTTGCTGTACGGCCTTAATGATACACGGCATACCCACCAATATTCATGTCCAGTCCAAATCAGAAGATAGCCTTTGAAACTGGTATATGATATTTCACTTTGTTCCCCAAGAACAGCTCTGATTATATTGTATGCATCTGTTTCCTTACATGTAATCACTGCATCTTGTTTGTCGCTTATAGCAGCCATTCCATCGTTCGGTGCTTGTCGTGGTTTCTCTTCTTTCACCTGTATGGCGGTAGCCGGTCTGCCTGAAATCATCCCTTCTATCACGGACAAGATAGATTTCCTCACAATCGGTCTGTATTCTTCGATCAGCTTCGGTGTGGATTTCCCGTTATTAAGACTTCTGACAAAATACCTCGTAAACTCATCGCCCGGAGACTGGAAATTCTTTGCAAGAATCTCCTTTATCTGTATCATCATTTGCAGTTCCTTTGCCGTGCTGAGTATTTCCGACTCATTGTAGCATGACTTGTGGAACTTCTTCATTTCCTCTATATCTGCATCCGACAAGTCCAGCATATTCACCACCAAGAAAGGTTTCTCGTCCATGATGTTCGTCTTGTCAAGATCCGCATAAAACCGATACTCGATACCGTTTGTAAGCACCCCAAAGCGTGCGTTGGACGCAGCATAGTATTTTGAAAGCTGGGTGTTGTGCAAGTCAAGGTTCTGCTTACAGTGCTTGCATTCTATCAGAAGAATCGTCCTGCCATCCTTTTTGATGGCGTAATCTATCTTATCACCTTTCCTTGTTAGATCGCAGTCCATTTCAGGCACTACCTCGAAAGGATTGAATACATCATATCCCAACGCCGTTATTATGGGCATGATGAAGGCGTTCTTGGTGGCTTCCTCTGTCTGGATGGCATCTTTCTGCTTCTTTATCCTTTCCGCAAGCTGAAGTACATTGTCTTTGAAATCCATACCTATCTTATAAGTTATTTATAAATTCGGTCGCTTCATTCTGTTCAGATCCGGTGTATTCCATATACTCCCTTACAGCCTGCTCGATGTACCCACGAGATTTTAAGACGTTCCACTTCTTTATTTTCCGCTGGTATTCTTCACTGCTTCGGTCTATAGTAGGACGTTCTTTCTTTGGCTGTTGTGCTGAAGTGCTCTCCTTTTTGATTTCGGTTGCTGCTACCACCTTTATATCATCTTTGCTCTCTTTGTTGTTGTGCTGCTTGGGTTCCTTCATTTCCGACGCTATTGTTTTCAGCAGTGCCAACATTTCACTGTTTTGCTTTTCGTACAGCGCCTTGATGCCTGCCACATTATTGGTCATATTCCACACCTTAAAGAACAAGATTATCTGCAAGATTCCGAACACCAAGCAAACGATTGCTAGAATTAATGTAAATGTTTCCATAGTGTATTATTAATTAAATTTCATTTAGTCATCCTTTCCATTAAAGACAGCAACCTGTCCACCTGCTCTTGCGCTTTCGCTGTAAGTCTTTGCTGTTCCATCAGACTTTCCAATGCCTTTTCCAAAGCGCTGGTGGTATTCACGTTATTGCCGTTTCCTGCTACAGAAGTTCCATGATGGTCGCTATTGGCAATATATGAAGATATATCGTTAAGCATCTCCCCTTCTCCCGTAAGAAGCCAGTCAGTATTAAGTTCAGGGAATTTTCTCTGAATATCCAGCAAGCCACGTTTGCCTACAGAATTTTTAATCTTGTGCACATAACCATTGGATAGTCCACAAGCCCTTTCGAAATCTGATATTGAAATCTTCTTCGATGAGATGAAATCAAAAAGCCTACTCTGTACATTCATAAACAACAAGTTTAATTAATATTAAAATCCACTGATTAATCACTGAGTTTTCTTGTTTCTTAGATAATATATTTATCTTTGCATTACAAAATTAGTAAAACAATAAATAAATCAAAATAATATGGCAGAAAAAGAAGAGAAAAGCCCGATTACACCAACGCTGAGAGTGATGAAGATAGGTGAAGAATTTACTTATCCTATTCAGATGATGACTTCCGTCAGAACTGTATGTACCACATACGGACTGCAATGGGGAAAGACATTCAAAACCCGTATAGACAGAGAGGCTAAAACAATTACAGTAACTAGAATGAAATAAATTATGTTTGGATTTGGTAAGTTAGTCAAAAGACACAAACTGTCTGTTGCTGAAGAAGCGGAATTGCGCAAATGGAGCTATAATACAGCTTCTTTCGTTAAAGACTATTACAGATATTGTGAGTCAAAAAACATTCCAACCATTCCTGAAGATTTGCTTGCGGAAAGGTTGGAACGCTCCGAACAATTATTCAAATGGCTTACGACAGGGCATTTTTAATAAGAGTTATGACTTCCTCATAACTCTCACTAATATTATAGTTAATGTATTCAAAACCATTCTTTTTGTTACTTGACGGCATTTGTATGCCAATGATAGCATTATTGAAGAGTGATTCAACAATAAAAATAGATGATACATTAATCAACACCTTGGTAGTAGGTGCATTCTCATGTGTTATCACATGAACTTCGATAAAATTTTTCATGATTCTTAATTTTATAAGTTGATATTGCAAAGTTAAGAAAAGCCTCTGAAAAAGACATGAGTTGCCGAATCGAATTGGCTCAGAGGCGCGATTTTAAAGAGTTCTTTGACATTTTGGAAAACACAATAAAGAAAAGCAAAAACAGAAAACTTTCAGCACGTCAATTTGTCTTTAACGTGATGAGTATGCTTGGTGTGAGGCACAAGTATCGCTGAAAGTATGACCTTCAGATACAGCCTGTGCGGACGTAGTGAATATTCCGTACAGGCACGAATTTTAAAAATATCAGATTATAAGATTCATATTGAATAGTTCACTCACTGGTACAACACAATTAGTAACAGCATTCAATATCAATAGCACATCACGTTAAACAAAGTTTAACTAATTGATAATCAGTTGTTTATATTTGTACAACCCTCTTCAATAAAGTATCTTTACAATATCAAAATAAACCCATAAACAGCAAGGATATGAAAAGATACGATTTAAGCAGAATAATGACAAGAGCGCATTACATTTTCGACCACACGTTCAATACCACATTCAGCTACTGCCTGACAAAAGCATGGACGGAAGCCAAAGAGGAAGCAAGAATAAGCGAGGAGAATGCAAGGCGTGCCGCTGAATATAAGGCAAAGTACGGAAACCGCGATTACAGGAACTACCGATCCTATTACAGTTCACGCATGGGACGCAATGACTGGAGATGCGACTACCGCAATGATGCCAAAGCAACAGTCATCCGCTCGTTCAATGCAAGATGATGGTTGTATATGACAGATTCATTTGCCAGACTCTATATAATCCCATCCCCTCCCGTAAGATTCGGGATAACAACCGGTTTAAGCCATTGAGGGGATCATCAGTATGCTAGTCTTATTTTGTTTGTGTGTTAGTCACAATTCTTTATGTATCTAATTCTGAAAAGTTCCAGATGTTCCGGTCCGTGAGGATAGGAACACCACTCCACTCTGTCACAGGTGCGTACAATGGGCATGAATCATTATCTCTATATTCATTTGCCAGGTATGGAGGTTCGATACCTCACAGAGTGACCAAATATCAAATCTTAATTCATTATGGAAAATAAATATCAGATAACAGGCTACCAACTTGTTTATGCCAATGGAGGAAGGGATACAGTAAAATTGCAGACCCCTGTCATTATAAACGACATAGAGGGATACAGACGTAAGATACGTTCTGTTCACAACTGTATCAGTGTCAACCTCAGTTATATCGAACTGCCGTGAGATTTTACCGCAATGTACCAACTATAAATCCTGAATATCATGTTAAACGAGGAAGTATTGAAAATCGTCCTGAATGACAAGACATTCGGACAGAGAGAAGCCGCCACTATCGTGGGCGGACGAGGAAGGTTGTTCAGACTGGTAGGTTCTGGTGCCATACGTGCCGAAAAGAAACCTGCCAACAGGCAGAACGGAAGATGGTACTGCAACGCCTTTGATGTACTGAAACACGCCGCGCTCAAATAGATTATTTGAATTTCAAATAGTTATATAAAGTTAAGCCACTGATTTTTAAAGTTTTACAATTTTGCACCCAAAGTAAAAATAGTTAACTTTATATCACTATAAGGAACTAATAAACAATAAGTTATGAAAGTATTATATCTCATTTGGTTTGCTCTGGCAGCTATCGTACATGGTACAATAGACAATCTTGACACCGCATTTTGGGTATCAATATCCGCATTCGTGGTATTATCTCTCATACTTGCCGTAAGAATTGACAGAAAAAATAATCTTAAAAACATATATAATGATGAGAACAGACAATGAGTTGCAGCAGATGAGCCATGATGAGCTTATTGAACAGGTGAAAGGATTGCAGTTCCAACTTGCCGGTATGGAGCTGGCTGAGAAAGAGAACGCAAGGATGAGGGAGATTCTCTCCGCTATCGGCATTATTTATGAATCCTATAAGACGGAGCGTCATGGATGAGGAACTTGTACGGCTGGAAGCCGAACTTGAGAAAGTGAAAGGGTGCGGGTTGAAATATCTGCCTGAATACGGTTTCTCTTCAAAAGAGGAAATCATGCAGCTTATACAGGAGGATATAAACGAATTACGCTCGGAGATGGAATGCATTCAAAAGGATTATGCTACTGACGAACTTGAAGAAGAGCGCACGAGGTTGTGCATCCTTCAGGGAATACCAAGATATTGTTGAACTTTAAAATATTCAAGAGTGATGGAAGAAAACAATCAAGTTACAGAATTACAGATTATTCAGGCCAAACAAGCGGCCGAGTTTGCAATGACACCGGTAGGACAAACCGTGAAACAGTTTGAGGTCATGCAGCGCATGGCCAACATGTACACAACAAGCACAATCGTTCCGGATACGTACAAGGGAAATGTGGGAAACTGCGTGATTGCGCTGGATATGGCCATGCGTATGGGGTGTAATCCGCTTATGTGTATGCAGAATCTTTATATCGTGCATGGCAACCCTGCTTTCAGCAGCAAGTTCCTGATTGCCACTATTAACGCAAGTGGCCGTTTCTCCCCACTCCGTTATGAGTTTAAGGGAGAAGAAGGTACGCCGGAGTACGGATGCCGCTGCATTGCTTATGAATCGTCCGACAAAGACCACAAGGAACCGCTTCATGGTGACTGGATCACCATGGGAATGGCTGAAAAGGAAGGCTGGACCAAGAAGAACGGTTCCAAATGGCAATCAATGCCAAGCCAGATGCTCCGTTATCGTGCAGCCGCTTTCTGGCAGCGTGTTTATTGCCCGGAAATCTCAATGGGGCTTATCACCAAAGAGGAGGCAGATGACATTCAGGATGCCGAATATGAGGAAATTATTGATAAATCAGCAAAAAGCAACAAACTTGCCGAAATCGCTGCAAAAGCCGCAGGAGTCAAGGATCACCCCCGCCCGGAACAACCGACAGATCAAACTCAAGACTACGCGAATAATAAACCTACTCGAAAATCATTGTTATAATGGAAATACAACATTCTATAGAATGGTTCCGTAAGCGGCTCGGTAACTTCACCGGGTCGCAAATCGGACTCCTAATGAAGAAAGGGAGAAGTGATTATTTTTCCGATACTGCCAAAACTTATATTTATCAAGTTGCATCAGAGAGGGATATGAATCCTGAAATTATCAATGATGATGTCGAGTTTGAGAAATATCTGCATCAGGTCTGTGTCAACACCAAGGCGATGCAATGGGGTACTGATCAGGAAGAAAATGCCAGAGAGCTGTATGAACGTCTGACAGGAAGACATATAGTTGAGACAGGATCATGCAAACACCCTGCCATAGAACATTTCGCAAGCAGTCCTGACGGTTATTATTACGATGAAGAAACCGGTGAAAAAGGCTGTCTGGAAATCAAATGCCCTATTCAAAGCACTTTCATGAAGTATAAAAGTGAAATACACAACAATGCGTCGCTGCTTGATGTCAAGTTCGAGTATTTCTACCAGTGCATGGCCCATATGATGTGCACAGGTGCGCAATGGACTGATTTTGTTATTTACAACCCTTTCCAGAGCAATCCTATTCATATAGTAAGGATATTGCCGGATGAAGCGGTGTTTGCCGAAATGGAGAAGCGCATTCGTGTGGCTGATGATATTGTCAAAGAACTGATTGAAGCGGAATGACGGGACAACTATTGATAAAAGAAACCCAGTTGCAACGTATCATACGTAAAACTGGAAGAAAACCATGCGAATGCAAATGCTCGTTATGCAGGATGCAATGTCACACACCATGTCTGGGTACTCCTCAGGATATAGAGAGGCTCATAGATGCCGGATATGCCGACAGGCTGGCTCCCACTTTGTGGGGAGCCGGGATAATCATGGGCGTGATTGATATTCCCATCCCCATGATTCAAGCTGTTGCGGGTGACGAATACTGCATATTTTACCATAACGGACTATGTGAACTTCATGACAAGGGATTGAAGCCTACCGAAGGACGTTTGTCACATCATTCCACACGCCTTGATAATTTCAAGGCCTCTAAAAGTATATCTTGGAATGTCGCTAAAGAATGGCTTTCCGAAGAAAATGCAGAAGTTATTGAACGTGTAGCTGATAAATTTAGTAGAAACTAAAAACAATAGAGCGATGAATACAAGCTATAAAGAAAACACCCCTGACAACTTTTGGCAAATCAGATGGCTTGACAGGTATATGGAAGGTCACAACGGGTTCATTGCAGGCGGGTGTTTTAAAAACATCCTTTCCGGTGAACGTGTAAAAGATATAGATATATTCTTTGAAAGCAACGATGACTTCCAAGATGCAGTAGATTTATTCAATAGCGACGGCTATGTGAAAGATGGCTGGAAATTTAAATATCGTAATGAAAAGGTATGTGCCTTTCAGAAAGACGGTGAAAAAATATGGATTGAATTTATCGAATCTGAATTTGGTACGCCGGAGGAAATACTTAGGAGCTTTGATTTTACCGTTGCGAAAATGGCTTATTTCAAGCAACCTAAATACGACAATAGCGATGATGATATTCCTTTTTCATCAGAAAAAATAGTTGGCTATGAATACCGGCTACTCCATCATGAAAACTTTTTCGAGCATCTTCACATGAAAAGGCTGGTTATTGATGAAAATATTCCTTTCCCAATTAGCACATGGGAGCGTACATATCGGTATAAAGGATATGGTTACAACATGTGCCGGGAAACCAAGAAAAAACTTTTAGAAGCTATTCAGAAAACGAATTTAGATTCTGCCGATTTGTCTATGTACAATAATGGTGGATGGGACTAATAAAAATATGGAACAATGAATACACAGATAGCAATCCAGGAAAGCGATCTTGAACTGATCGTCAGTGAAAAGACGTTAGGTAGTCTTACTACCAACGCAAAGCAAATCAGAGATATGGTAAAAGCCGCTTTGCCAATGTATGATATCTCCAATTATAACGATGAGAATATCGATCAGGCAAAGAAAGACAAGGCAGCTTTAAACAAGGCGGCGAAAGCCCTCAATGCCAAACGTCTTGAAATTGAGAAAGAATTCATGAAACCTTTCAGGGAGTTCAAGGACGTTGTAACCGAAACCGTGAAACTTATCGGCGAGTGCTCTGCCAAGATTGACACGGTAGTCAAGCAAAACGAACAGCAATACAAGGATAGAAAGAAAGCCACTATCAAGACTTACTTTGATGGATTGAATGTTAACCTTGTAGACTTCAATAAGGTTTTCAAGTCTGAGTGGCTCAACAAATCCGCAAGCATGAAGTCTGTATGCAACGAAATTGATTCCATATTCTCCAAAGTCGAGAACGAACTTTCCACGCTGAAGGGGTTTGGTGAGGATTTCGATGTCCTTCGTACTTATTATATGGATACGCTCAATATCGCATCCACCATCCAGTATGCCAACCGTCTGAAGGAGCAGCGTGAGCGTGCCAAAGCAGCAGAAGAAGCGCGCATCAAGGCAGAGCAGGAAAAAAAGGCTGCTGAAGAAGCGCAGATGAAAGAGGAAGCGGAACGAGCCAAACAGAATTCAGTCAATCCATTTGCAAGAGCCAGTCAGCTGGTCACCAATGAACCACCTTCCTTTGTCGAGCAAACCAAAGCTCAGGAACCGGAGCTTCTGACGAGAGCTTTTACTGTTACCACAACTCGTGAAAATATAATCGCTCTTGGTGACTTCATGAATGATAATAATATTGATTTCGACAAGATTGAACTTGCAGATACCCTATGCAATACAGATTTGAATTCCATTATCAGAATGCTTGAATATAGTGCAAATCTGATAGACAAAACCTCTACCAAACCTTGCGAAGCAGATAAGGCAAGGCAATTCAGAAACATGATAAAGAAAATTCAAAAGAAAATAGAACAATGAAAATTACAATCAGCAAAACAACCGAGTTTGAAGCGGTCTACCTGAAAGTGGATGCAGGTGTACGCTATTGGGAAGACGCAGAAGTAAACGGAGTTAGTGATTCTGAAAATCCGCCAACTATTCCTTGTGCTGAATTTATCCATGCCGATAATGAATACCGCTGGCGACCTATTATCGACATCGACAATGGAGTTATCACTAATTGGGAAAAAGGTTTTACCGCACAAGTTCACTATAAGGTATGCGATGATGGCATTTATACAGTTACTGATAAAGATAGCAACATCATTGTTGAGCATGAGGGTTACGTTCCATCCATCATGTGCCCGGAAGATGAAGGATATGGCGACTACATCATTATGAATATTGACGAAAATGGATTTATTCAAGGATGGGAAAAAGAATTGATTAGTAGAATTATAAAAGAGCATGAGGATTAAATGAAAGCATTATTTAAAATGGACTTCGATTGCGGAAGAATGGGCAATCTTGAAGGAGTATTTATTGCAGACACAGAAGATGTCGAATACTTAGTGAATAACAAAATCAGTGTTTACTTCGGTGAAGTACTTGGCAAACACTCTGAAATATCCGGGTGTGTGGCTGAAAGTGAAATCAAACAAATAACCACCGATGAAAATGTAATCAAGATAGTTGAAGAATATGGGCTCAACAGTGGGTATAATCCATTTGAATACACTCTTTGTACATCAGAAACGGAAGATATACCAGACAACGGAGTTGATTGGGATGATTGTACTGTACAAGAATACATAGACTTTATGAGGAAAGGTATAATACCCCAATATTACGAGAAAGATTATAAAGAATGGCTAAGTAGCCAAAAGGAGGATTAAATCATGCAAGACTATATTTCAGATTGGTTCATACCGATGGATTTCGGTAATGATATGCCGGAGGAAGAATCGGACGGTGAGGACAACTTTAATTTTGAATGATTATGAAAATAGTAAAAAACAAGAGTTTTGGGAATGGTATTGTGTATTGCCTACGGCTGGATGATGGAATGCTTGTAGAAACCACTGACACATTCTTGCCGTACTACACAAAAGACGCTATCGGAAGGAAGCAGAACTTTTTGGATAACGAAAATCTTGGAAACCATTCGGAAAGGTGGATGATTGGAGTTTCAACCATGAGTGGTTGTCCTGTATGCTGTAAGTTCTGCGCTACTGGTAATATGAAGAAATACCGCAATCTTACTGCGGACGAGATAGTAGACCAAGTTTTATTTGCCATTAAGCAATCTGGATGCTGCCCGAAGGATTCAAAGGAATTTAAGATTAACTACACTCGTATGGGCGAACCTTTCTTAAACATAGAAGCCGTAAAAGAAGCTATTGAGCGGATTACTGAAATATACCCGAATACACATCATTATGTTTCTACGATTGGTATTAAAGGTAGTGATTTTTCTTTTGTAAAGGGAAATGTAACATTGCAAATAAGTTTGCATAGTTTCGATAAAGAAAAGAGAGACTGGCTTATTCCTTATCCGAAGAAAATGTCTATTGAGGAACTTGGGCAAATAAGAACAGAAAGTAACTTGAAAACCACTATCAACTTAACATTGGTAGATGAATCAGACTTTGATGCGGATAAACTGGAAAAGTATTTTGATAAGAAGCACTTCTTTGTGAAGTTGTCCCCAATCAATCCAAACAATATATCAGAGAAAAACAAACTCGGCAATGGAATTATCGAGGGAGTTAATTTAGTATAAACATTTTAATTGACAGAATCATGAAAGAGATTAAAGAACAGCTTGAAAAAATGGGCTATGACTACGCAGTAGCAATAGCAACAAAGTCAGAGATTGAGAACGGAGCCGCTTGCGGTCAGCTTTCAATTATAGTTGAAGATGAAACAGAAGAATAGTGAACTTTTTGTTCAACCCGCCTGCTCGGTCTGTGAAGATAGGGAGGCAAACGGGAGGTTGGCGGAAATGACAGACGCTAATCAAGATGTAAGGTGCAAAATTCTAGGATAACCGTTAATATCCAAGCCGGCAACCTACGAGATATCTTAGGGGAGCTGACTTGAAATCAGTGAACTGCAAAAACACCACTCATGCAGGTTCGAATCCTGCACCTCCCACTATAAATGAATAAACGTTGAATATCAAACTTTAAAAGAATTAATTATGATGCATACTTGGTTTGAATGCAAAATCCGTTACGAAAAGGTAATGGAAAACGGCATGAACAAAAAAGTAACTGAACCCTATCTGGTTGACGCGTTGAGCTTTACTGAAGCAGAAGCCCGTATCATTGAAGAAATCACTCCGTATATCAGCGGTGAGTTCACTGTTTCGGACATCAAACGCGCCAACTACAGCGAACTGTTCCCCTCTGAAGAAGATGCAGCCGACCGCTGGTTTAAGTGCAAGCTGTTCTTCATCACGCTGGACGAAAAAAGCGGAGCGGAGAAAAAGACCTCCACTACCGTATTGGTACAGGCTTCCGATCTTCGCGATGCTGTAAAGAAACTGGACGAAGGAATGAAAGGTACAATGGCAGACTATCAGATCGCATCCGTAGCCGAAACCGCCATCATGGATGTATATCCGTATGAAGCTAAGGAAGTTCCGAAATCCAACACTCAGATATCGGAAGGTGCTGATTCTCCTGTAGTACGCAATTTTATCCAGTCCCTACCGGATGGTTGCAGGACAACCATAACAGTAGCAGGAAAGCAGGTTGTTGTCGACAAGACCGGCAAGGACACAGTAGTAACCCCACATAAGGAAAAAGACGATGACATACGAAGAGATGATTAAAAAAGCGCAGTCGTACAAAATGCGCGGGAAGCCGAAGAATGACGAGCACCGCATACAGTCCGCTTGTGTCCGCTGGTTCCGTTTAAAATATCCGAAACTTAAAAACGTGCTTTTTGCTGTTCCCAATGGTGGCAGACGTGATGCCATCACCGGAGCGAGACTGAAGGAGGAAGGTGCGACCAGCGGAGTGTCAGATTTGATACTGCTGAAGAGCAACCGCTTCTATGGAGGACTTTGCATTGAGATGAAAAAGCCGGGAGGCCGCCAGTCTCCTGCACAAAAGGAATGGCAGAAGGATGCGGAAGCCAACGGAGCGAAATACGTCGTCTGTAAATCATTGGATGAGTTTATGAAAGTGACAATTGATTATTTGAATGACGTATGACAAACAGAAAAACTATAAACCATAAATTGAATTGCAAGTATGGAGATAAACTGTAAATATTGTCCTAAAAACGATGGGACCGGCAACTGCCTCATTAACGGATGCCCCCTGCCTCCTGTCATAAAGGAGATAGAAGAAATGCAGTCCTTTTTGGAGATAACCGCAAGTGACAATCCAAAGGAGCTTATAGACCGCCTCACTGATATAAACGTCTATCTCGCACGCTCTGGCAAGCTGCTTGCTGACGCCAAGGCATATCAGGATCAGGTGACAGCGAATGTATATGCCAGCCACATGGAATTCATCTCACGTGTTCCCGCGACTGTCGCCATGAAATTTGTCGCCGCGCAAAGTGTGACCGCCAATCAGATTGTGACATGGCTGGACCGTATAAACCGTACCCTCGTCCATGCCTGAGACAATATCAGGACCCAGATATCCTTTGCCAAACAGGATATGGCACTGCAAAGGAAAGGCTACTGATAAATAACGTTTAAATTATTGATATTCAGAAATATATTTATTGTAATCCCATAACAAAAAGTTAACTTTACAATATATATAACAAACTGATTATCAAACAATAGACATGATGAAAAAGGATACAAAAAGGAAATCATTTGTCTTCTATATAGAATGGCAGGAAGTGCTGATGGAATATCCTGAGGAGGTCAGACTTGAAGTGTACGATGCAATTATCAAGTACGCCGCATCGGGGACACTGTCGGAGCAGAAACCGTTGGCTAAAATGGCATTCTCTTTTATAAAGAAACAGATAGATGAGAATTTGCTACATGAACCTCCAAGCGGAGAAAACCACTGGAACTGGAAAGGTGGAATTACTGATGATAACCACAGATGCAGGAATTCAAGCGGCCATAGAAATTGGCGAAATTCAGTCTTGGAAAGAGACAACTTTACATGTTGCCGTTGTAAAAAACGTAACGTGGAGTTAAATGCACACCATATCAAACCATTTTCTTTATATCCCGAATTGAGATTCGATATAGATAATGGCATTACATTGTGTCGAGAAATATCATATAGGACTACATAAAGAACAAATGAAATGGGAAAAGAAAGTTTTTTGATATATAAATCGTTTTACAAGCCTATATCGAAGTTATCGGACAAGCAACTTGGAAGATTATTCCGAGCTATATTCAAGTATCAACTTGGCGAGATTATTACGGTAGAGGAGGACATTGAAATAGCATTTGAGTTCTTCAAGAATCAATTTGAAATAGATGAAAACAAATACCATGGCATTGTCGAGAGAAACCGTAGTAATGGAAGCAAAGGGGGTGCTCCGAAGAGAGCGAAGAATGATAATTCGGATGATATTGGAACAACCCAAATAAACCCAAATAACCCAGTGGGTTTTTCAGAACCCAAAAAAGCCGATAATGATAATGTAAATGATAATAATAACTCTCTCTCTAGCGCGCATACGCGTGAAAACCTGGGCGATATTTCATCAGAAACATTCGATATGGATTTAGACAAATGCTTCGCGGACCTAAAGTCTGAGGAAGGATGGCTGAGGGATGCTTGGGAACGGGCATACAGGAACGGATTCAGGAACTTCACTTTGGATGAATGCAAAGACAAATACGTTGACCTGTACTATTGGAAGCTAAAGGGGGAAGGCGTTACACACAAGTCTGTTTCAGATGCAAAACGCCATTTCTCAAACTGGTTGATAACGGAACTTAAAAAACAGAAAGATGACAGAGCAAGAACAAAAACTTTCAGCAGAGCTACAACAGATCCGACAGGAAAAGTCATTTGCGGCGAAACTGAAACAGGAACAGATATACAATCTGGTGGAGCGTCACAAAAAGACTATTCTGCAAGATTTTGAATATGACCTGACGAATCCAGCCGAATATTACGCCCATCGTGATCTTGTCAGGCAGCTGGGCAATGATTATACTGGGCGTGAATTCAGGGAGTTCGAGGTTGACGAGAACAACTCGAAAATATTGTCTTTCCTGCTGTATTACTTCAACGGATGCAGACTGGCCGAGAAAGTGTTTCCCGATGAGGATTACAAGATTCACAAGAACCTGCTGATTGTCGGGGCACCCGGCACTGGAAAAACAATGATCATGCAGATTTTCGCCGATTATCTGCGTCTGACACGGAATCCCAGCCAGTTTGAAAACCTCTCCGTCACCCAGATGATGAACTACTACAAGATGAACGGACACATAGACCTGTATTCCTACAACGAGGGGCAGTCAAAAGGATTCAAGCCCGCCCCGTTCAATATCTGTCTGAATGACATAGGTCTGGAAACCGAGAATCAGAAGAGCTACGGTACCAGTCTTGACAGCGTGATAGACGAGTTTCTCTATGCGCGTTATGAGATTTACCAGCAGTTCGGGAAGAAATACCATATCACCAGCAATCTGAACATCGGTGATTTCAGGAAACGGTTTGAAGGACGTCTGATTGACAGATTCAAGAGTTTTAATGTCATTCCCCTGCTTGGAAACAGCCGCAGGAGATGACAGTTATATTAAGTTAAGCAGATGCGTTTTTAAGATTATATTATTTGAGAAATAAACAAATAAAAGTTATCTTTACATACATAAAAGAATTAATAAAAACCAAGAGCAATGAACATTACGAAAGTTTTGGCGGAAGAAGTTGCCAATAAAATGGTAGAGCCGTTAGAAAAGAAAATCAACCTGTTGCATGATGAACAGGTCAGGATTACGGAAGAGGTGATCCGAAAATCCATTCCACAGGAAATCACCGACTGTTTTCAAAAGTTTCGGTCTTATTTCTCTGTTGCATATAGCATCACACTGTTTAACGGTTCCTATGAAAAACGTGTTGCCGGACTGAAAGGATTTCCCAGCGCAAACGCTTACTATCCTCACATTGAGGCGGACAGGGAAGTTATTGAAAAGATAGACAAACTGGAAATCGAGATCAATGCGGTAAAGGATGAGAAGACCAAGGTATATGAATCAGTCGTTGCGTCACTTCTGACATTACGGACATTCAAAAGAATCAAAGAGAATTTCCCTGAGGCATACAGACATATTGCCTGCTATGAAGATAAGGGAAAAACATCCGTATCCCTGCCGATAGACAATATCATGGACACTTTGAAAAAATACACCGTATGACATCTTGGGGAAGTTCACATTTTACAACTTCTCCCCTATTCTGCGGATAATCTGACTTTATTTTTTTATTTGAAAGTCAAACAAAATTTATTATTATGCAAGAAACAACTCAATTGAACACACTGACCAACATCGTATTTGTCCTCACGGACGTTTTAGAAACCAACCTTCTAGAAATGCAGCAGCAATACAAGAAGGAAGACTTTGAATTGCGGCACGATTCAAAAAGAAACTTCAACACAGCCATAGCCGCGATAAAGAGATTGAAAAGTGATGTGAATCATTGCAGCGAATCCACTCAGGAAAACTTCGGCAATGATTCTGACATGGTGAACGCCATGTTGCTCACACTGATTGACAGATGCGGTGATGATGACAACCTCGCTTATAAGATGTACGAATACATTAAATCTTTCCCGTCCAAACTGAATCTGGACTTGGATTTGGATAATGCGTTCAGCCATCTGTTTAGAAAATCATGAAAACTGCTGATGACTGGAAAACGGTGAGTTAGTGGAAGTTGATTAACAGTTGACTGATAGAGCAATTAGAATTTAATTGATAATAATTACCATTTACCTAACATTAGGAAAATGGTTCATAACACGATATAGAAATGAAGCAAAGTAAATTGACTCACGGCTCCTTGTTTAGTGGTATTGGCGGTTTTGAATTAGGTGCCGAAATGGCAGGAATTGACACTTTGTGGAATTGTGAGATAGAAAAATTTCAAGGTGAAATATTAAAAAACAAATTTCCTCATGCAGAAAGATTCACAGATATTACAAAAACAACCGGACTCCGATATGTGGACATCATTAGTGGAGGATTTCCGTGTCAAGACATCAGTGTTGCCGGAAAACGTGAAGGTATTAAGGGAAAGCGCTCCGGGTTGTGGAGTGAGATGTACCGAATTATATGGGAAGTTAGACCTAAATACGTCATCATTGAAAATTCGCCAGCTCTCACTATTTCCGGTCTCGAACAAGTCCTATGCGACCTTTCCAAAATCGGGTATAATGCGGAATGGCAATGTATATCAAACTACGCTTTTGGATACCCACACAAAAGGGAAAGACTTTATCTTATTGCCTACTCCAACAAAATCGGATTACAAGGCGACGTTTGCAAATGTGGAAGCATTAACTCGATATTTAAACAGTGGACATCAGATACGAGTGTCGGATATACTTGCGCAAAAAGGATTCTTGAAATCCCAGCACATAGCATTGTTAGAAATGATGATGGGTTTCCCGATTGGTCACACAGAGTTGGAAGTATCGGCAATGCGGTAAATCCAACAGTGGCAAAATATTTATTTGAATGTATTAAGATTTTCGATAAACAATTAGCGTAAAACAGAATAGAAATGAAGAAAAAGAAGCTATATATCAGCCTGCCAATTAGTGGCTTCTCACTTAACGCCGTTGCTTTGGAAGCAGAAAGTTACAAGCTAATGTGGGAAGAGGAAGGTTTTGAGGTTGTGACACCTTTCGATTTATCCCCAGATAGCGAAAAACCATACTCCTATCACATGGGTAAGGATATAGAAGGGCTATTGGAATGTGATGCTGTTTATTTTGCGCCTGGTTGGGTTGACTCAAAGGGGTGTAATCTTGAATACGCTGCTGCTAAAATTTATGGAAAAACAATTTATACATAACGGAACAGAAATGAATGATGGAGTTTATTTTGACCAAAATGGTAGCGAGGTAATCGTAATCAATGGATTTGAATACTCACGAGAAGAATTTGATTTTCTTGTGGATATGTGTGGAGATTGCAATATGTAAAATAAAAGAAAGGAATATTTATGATAGAAATAGATTTGAATGATACCGTTAGTGTAGAGCTCACAGAATGGGGAGCCACATATCTTAATGCAACGAATATATTTAAGGGAATAACCCTTACACAGAAATGCCATTATAAGACTGACTATAAAGCAGGTGATGTTTACCAAAACCAGCTTTGGCAGTTGATATTGGAGTTCAAAGATGGGATTAGATTTGATAAAGAGAAGCCTTTTAATAAATTGAAAAAAGTAATTGATCAATAAGGAACAAAACCGATATAGATATGAAACAGACAGTAGAAGATGCAGCGAAGGAAGCGGCAGAAGATTGTTATGAATGCCAATACAATGATAGCTTAGAAATGAGATTAGTTAAAGAGGCATTCAGACAAGGTGCCGAATGGCAATCCAAGCAATCTCCTTGGATAAGCGTTAATGAACGGTTGCCGGAAGAGTTAGAAAGTGTTTTGGTTGGGACTAATTACGAGGGCAGATATTATTACGAAGTAGCTTTTGTAATGAACGGGAAGTGGGTATGCCATAATAGTAAACCCATCTATTGGATGCCTATTCCCTCTTTCGATGATATACTCTAAGCCAACAGAGATGTACTAGAACGGATTAAAGAGAAAGGAGATTAATATGGAAGTAAAGAACGGAATAATAATAGACGGGGTGCTGCATGAATTAGTAGAAATAAAATGTAATGAATGTTCCTTATGCCAGGAATGCTCTAATCTTTTAGACGATAACTATTGTGCCTTACTCGATTTGGGAATAGGTCAGTGCTTTGTCAATCGTGGTAAAGTAACAGAGATTAAAATGGAGGAGGAAAAGAAATGAAACAGGTATTGTCAGTTGGACAGATGAAACATTTACAGAAGATTGGGTTTGATACGAGCGATGGGAGCATGTGTTTCGAGTGGAGTGAATCAGATCCAGATAACATGGTTGTAACCTCTCTGGATGCCGATACGAATTACGACTATTGTCGTACAACTTACACCTTGCAGGACATTCTCGATAAGCTGCCTTGCTTCATCGGCAAAGAAGTGCTAACCATCCAAAAACTTGCAGATAGCTATACATGCTTGTATATGGAATTTTATACTAGGTCTATGATAAAGATTACAGAGAGTAAAGAACTCATTGATGCAGCCTATGAAATGCTGTGCTGGTGCATCGAAAACGGATATGTTAAAGTTGGGAAGGAGGAATAATTATGGGATTTACAACACCGTGCTTTATACGCAAAAACACACCGGAGCTTCGGAAGAAGCTGGAAGAGTTGGGATATGAAATACTTAATTCTGGTAATACAACCTTAGATGCACATAATTATGACGGCAATGGAAGTCATAAAAGCATTGAAGAAGGAAGAGCAATCATAACATCTTATGGGAATTTATATGGGGTGATATATGATATAGATACCGTAACCAAGAAAGGAAGGATTGATTGCGGAACCAACGAGGAACTTTTTCTAGCTATCGCCGCATTGAGGGATGATAGTAACTACATGCAGTGGTTTATAGCAGATTCCATTCTTAGCGTTTCTTATGACGATTCTATTGGTAACGATCATTATTTCACAGAGCCAAAAGGCATTATGTTCTTTTGGGATGAAAATTGGGATAATGCAACCATTATTTCAGGACGTTATCACAAGGCTACCGTAGACGAACTGATTGAACACTTTAAAGGAAAGGAGAACCACCATGACTGAAGAACTTGTAACATTGGAAACAGCGGAGCTGCTGAAAGAGAAAGGATTCAATGAAAGAAAATATATTATGGATGTTTCTACTTTACCCTATTGTTATAGATATTTATCTGTTCCTCCGCAATCCGTTGCACAAAAGTGGCTTCGTAAAACCAAGAACCTGCATATCGAAATATCCTATATGTATGAAAACTATTGGACGTATGATATACTGACAATTCCGAGACATGACTTGATAGGATTGTCTGACAGACCTATTATCCGTTATAATACCTACGAGGAAGCACTTGAAGCAGGATTACAGGAAGCATTAAAACTTATATGATTATGAAAACAATTATATTTACAATCATATGTATTATCGCCCTATTATGGGTCGGAGATCTAACAATTACATTTAAACCGTTTTCCATCTCGTTGCCCGGTTGGCATAAGCCTGTAGGTATCCTTCTATTTTTTCTGTCAATGGCGGTATATACTATAGGGGAATATACTAAAGGGTATAAGCATGGTTTCGATGATGGGATAAAGAATGTGTTGAAATACTTAAAAAGAAATGCACTTAATGGGAAATATAGCTCTATGAAAGCTCCCAATCAGACTTTATGCCAAATTTGCGTGGCTTTCCAGCATTCTTGGCTTATTGAAAATCGTATTTGAAGCCCCCTAAATCTTTACTTTAGCGGTAGTTCACAATTTTGTGATAAGAAAAATAGAATAGTTAGTGGTGATTCTTTGGAGTTGTCGCTAATTTTTTTTTAAAGAAAATTATTCGCAAAAATGCGAATGAATAAAATTAAAATGCTATCTTTGCATTAAAGAAACAAATGAGATGGTAGTAACGTTTGATAAAGAGTATCTGAAAGAATTGTATGAGTTTGGAAAGGCGAATGATAAAAAGCATCGTTTTCAACCTGATATCGTACGTAGATATAAACGTTGTATAGATATAATAATCAGTGTCCCTGATGTAACTTCACTTTGTAAATACAATGGGCTGAGTTTTGAAAAATTATCAGGGGACAAAAAGGACTTTTGCTCTGTTAGAGTAAACAATCAATATCGTATTGAATTTACAACCACAGAGGTGCAAGGTGAAGTAGTGACTACCATCTGTAATATAATTGAATTGTCTAACCATTATAAATAGAAAGTTATGATTAAAATAGATGGCGTAGACCCTAAAATGATAGCTAATAACTTAATTCCTTTTGAACCGACACACCCGGGAGAAGTATTAAAAGATGAAATTGAATTTAGGGGTATTTCTCAAAAGAAACTTGCTAAAGAGATGGGTGTGTCTTATACTGTATTAAATGAAATTCTGAATGCAAAGCGTTCACTAAATACAAAATATGCTATGCTCCTAGAAGCCGCGTTAGATTTAGATGCGGAACCTTTGCTCAAAATGCAAACATCTTATAATTTGCAAATGGCAAAAAAAGACAACAGGTTTATGGAGAGAATTAATAAGGTGCGTAAGATTGCAGCGTTATTATGATTGATGTTAGAGAATTAAGGATTGGTAATTATGTACACCTTTTTAAGAGTTTTATTATAATTTAGGCGTGATTCCATTTGGTTTCACGCCTTTTTGTACCATTCTCTAAAGTTTTTTCAAATACTTTACAGTAACTTTCTAAAGCTTACTTATATTTCTTCATCTCCGGCAAATGTTTCCTTATGTCACTAATACGTGTTGCGTCACTCGGATGCGTACTCATGATCTCTGGCACTGAACCCGATCCGCCCGCCGACATCTTCTGCCAGAATGTGACGGCCACATTCGGATTATAACCAGCCATCGTCATAAGAATAAGCCCCATATAGTCAGCCTCGGTTTCATGTTTGCGTGAGAATGGAAGCATCACACCGTATTGTGCCCCAAGACCATAGACTATATTCCCGGCTTTCTGTATGGCGGCGGATTTTCCACTGAGAGCCTCCCCAAAAATTTTCGCTCCGTATTGTGCAACCAGCTGCTGACTCATACGCTCATTGCTATGCTTGGCCACAGCGTGCGCCACTTCATGTCCGATAACTACAGCCAGTTCGTCATCAGAGGAAACCAGATTCATCAGTCCCTCATACACAACGATTTTGCCTCCCGGCATACAGAAAGCGTTCACCTGATTATCCTTAACCAGATTGAATTCCCATGAGAAGTTCCTCACCTCACCGGACATTCCATTATTTTCCAAGTATTGTTCCGTGGCAGCGGCTATTTTCTTTCCGACACGTGTCACCATCGCTTTCTTCGTCGCGTTACTTGATATCGGTGCCGACTTGATATATTCCGAATACTGGGTCAGACTTGATGAAAGCACTTCGGAGTCGGATACAAGCAGCATCTGTTTCCTGCCTGTCAAAGGAACACTTCCACAACCGTATAACAGAAGCACGGTTGCAAATAAAGTCACAATTTTTTTCATGCACCTATAATTTTAAAAGTATGAACAAAGTTAACGATTATTTTCTAATTGTGATAAGTCGATATATGAAAAAGCATTGCACATATCATTGGACGGTATTCATACAAAGCGCGACTGAAATGAACATGTCAATATCCAACTTTAAGTTAAATCGAGTTTAACTCACTGTTAATCAGATGATTATATTTGTACACATCGCTAATAATCAGTATCTTAGCTATATAAAAGAAACCAATATTACTAACAATTAAAACATAGAAGATATGAAAGCAACAGATATTAAAATGTACATCAGTACATTGTCTATTATCAAAAAAGGTCAAGAAATTGAATGTGGTGACTTTTTAGGTGGTAGAAAGGTAAATGCCAGTCAAGAAGATGCCTTGAATAGCATGAAAAATGCTGTATATATGTATTTGTTTGCATCTATCATGAAGAAGGATAAAGGTTACAAAACAATGGCATTCACAATAACCGCTTGCAATTCTGCTATTTATGATAACAGCATGAAGACAGAGGTTGTATGTAAGGTTGGTTATAAAGAAATGATACAGCTTATCAAAGATGGGTATAGAAGTCCACTATTTGATACTCGCAAGCTGAAATCATTGGTAGATATGAGACTTAAAGAGCTAAAGATAGCATAATAACCAGCAGGGCGAAAGCCCTGCGTAATATAGAAGATTATGAAGCGATATTATTTTGAACTGTTAGATGATGATTATAATGATTTGGGTGCATTGATACCGGACGGCAGTAGTAAGAAAACCGCTGTTAATCGTGCGAAAAGATGGATGGTTGATAACAATATTCAGTCTGCCCAATTAAGCGTAAATAGCATGATTACTGACAATATTTTGGATATAATAAGCATAGAAATAGCATAAGTTCTAATCCGGTAGCCTTTGGGCTACCACAATACACACGATTATGGAAGCGGATTTAGTTTTAGTTATCAGCCCCGAAGCCCCACTGATGAAGCAATTGGGCAAAGTATTGGGTAAGCTATGTACACCATACGACTTTTCTACCATAGAGAGAGGCGAGAAGTATGTCACGATACGGCATGATGAAACTGGGCTTGTAGTGGCTTATACGAGTGAAGAAAGATTGAATGTGAAACATTAAATATAGATTATTATGGGTGAAATAGCAGATAGTTTAATTAGTGGTGAATTTGATTGCATCACAGGTGAATATTTAGGTGAAGAGGTTGGCTATCCAAGAACTTATGTACATGAGGCGCGTGGGTATGTACCATCTTTTGGAAAGAAACCATCAAGCAAGGCGAATGTATGTATTACCAACATATGCAAAGATAGAGGCTTCGACAACCGCCAAAAGATAGAGTTGGTTGCCAAGTTCTTGCACGGTAAGGGCTATGAGCAGCTACCTAAATTAGGGCGGCAATACAAGATAATATTCAATGAATATAAGTCTGAGTTTAAAAGATTTTTAGTTGAACAAGTAAAGCAAAGAAGCAATGAATAATATATTCACAATATGCTATTCAGAAGAAGAAGCAAATGAAATAGGCCACTTCATAATGAGTAAAGGTTATGAGGGTGTCCAGAATGATAGTTACAGATATTGCCGTGAATCAATTCGGTGGGCTTTAAAACAAGCTAAAAGGCATCATTTAAATTGCATCTACGTTGGCGTTGCAGGTTGCCAAATGACTGTATCAAAATCAAAGCGAGGTCTTAGACGAAACGGTCTTAAATACATAGAGAAAAGGCGAATGTTTTACAAATTACTAAGTAAGTATTGATAAATGATTATGAACTCAATTAACGACGAAAGAGGTTGCAGCGTATGCCAGCCCGGTAAAGAGAACTATTGCACTTACACTACTAAATTGAAAGGTAAGAGAGTGAGAATGTACCAGTACGATTACCGTACTGAAAGTGGTGAACTCTTTGCTTGTTGTGCGCCTACCTTAGAGGCGTGTAGAGAAAGACGGGATAAATGGTTGGACGCTAAAAATAAATCAGTATGTTGACAATAGAAATACCAAAATCAAATAGAAGAAAATCCGAGGAAGACGCACTTGCATCTTTCATCCTCTCGGAAATCAAAGAGAAAGGTGAATGTGTTTACTTTCATTATGGCGTAGGATGGGGAAATAACTGGCCTCATTGTTGGGCAAAAAATACTGGAAGTGACGCTAAAGACAGACACCAAATTTCGGAGTTGGCGCACGATAATGTCATAAGAGCATTTATAGACAAGGGCTATTCTGTCGAGTATAGAAGTGAAATAGCCGCTGGAAGATATGTGATTATTAGAGGATGAATTACAATGGAAACGAAAGTAACTAAAGATGGCTTTGTTTGGTTGGTAGTACCAGACAATTATGCAATGGAGATGTGGAAAGCCAACCTCGCCACATTGTATGTACTGCATAATGATGACAGTGAAACAATGGTAGAAACGGATCTGCAAATGGCTGATGCTATACATGACGGAGAGCGAATTGGCATTGAGGTTGGATTCATCAAAGGCCTGCTCCCGGCCTGTCCCCAATGCGGCAGTAGGCTGGTGCCAAGTAGAAACCCTGAATATGAATGGGAGTGTTTAGAGTGTGATGAAGATTTTAAAACGTGTGAGTTATGATACAACAAGAACTGAATAACATATCAACCTACGTGGTTGGCGATTTTATTATTAAAGTGATAGATGCTCATAATGTAAGAATAACAACAGATAGAGGAACTGTGTTGGTTTGCCCTAGATCGGACAACTCTATAATTGTAAAATCATCAAAAGCATTAGAGAATGAAAGCAAGGATTTGAAAATTTATAAGGAGGAACCAAAATGATAGCAAATAATACAACCCTATCTGATTTTAAGAAAATATCCGGCATGAATGGACGAATTTACAATTTTTGTTCGCAAGCCGGAATTAAGACTTTTGACGATTTTATGTCTTTTGTTCCAAGTACTTATTGTGGAAATATGACGTATCGCACTATTGCTGAAATAACAGAGCTTCAATACGAATATAAAGGAGAATGGGAACGCGCAAGCGCTGACAATAGAGATATTGATTGGGAGCAACGTAGGTATGAGATAGCAAAGGAACTTATGAAAGGCTTTGCTTCCAATCCGCATGATCAGTGTGCGGATGCAAGTTGCGAAACGTTAGCCCAGTGGAGCATTAGCGGTGCTGATGCTCTTATTACAGAATTAAAGAAGGAAGTAAACAATGACACAGAAGCAAGCATTTAAGCAGTTGGAGGAATACTGCAAGGCAAACAATATGCACTTGACAAGTTCCTCATTCACCCGAAACGCTTATGCAATCGTGATACACGATACAGTTCCAACTGGCAACAGGGTATGTGAAAACGGAGTACCATGTCACCGTTTAAGCGGTTATCATACGCCAAAAGAACTTTTGATATGGCTTGACGGTTATCACGCTGGAATACAGAAAGGAGGCGCGAAATGAAAAAGTACAAAATAAAAGTAATAGAAACCCTCTCCAAAGTGGTAGAGGTGGAAGCTGAAGATTATGTTTCCGCTTTCGAGAAAGTTGAAGACATGGTAAACTGTGAAGATATCATTCTCACAGCAGATGATTTTGAAGGTCGTGAATTTTATCCTGAGGTAGATTATGAAAATTAATGTAAATGTAAAAATATCTCCTGTTGATGTAAGAAATGCAGCAATACGAGCAGCTAAAGACTACTGCGAATTAATGAACAGTAATAGAAAATACAGGGATTGTACTGGAAGTTTACGCCATTCATATACATACTCCATCAAGAATGATATGCTGATCGTAGCCTGCGGATTAAACATTATTTATTCAGTCGCCTTGCCAGTTGTTGATTATGGAAACGAAAACAAGTAAAGCCACTTCCCTACTCCGCTCTGGAAATTTGAAAGAAGCGTTATCCATCTTCCGCACCTTCCGCATCGGATTCACCAAAGAAGAACGCAGAACACTGCAAATTGCAAGTGAAAGTCTTGCCGGAAATGGGAACTTCTACCAACAGTTAGGAATCGATACGGATTACATGATAAGCAAATCGGTTGAGATAATCACAGAAAAGTATTTGAGCAATGAAAAAGTTTAATGAGAAATAATAGATAAAGCTTGTCTTATTATAACTAATTAGTTATATTTGCATCATGAGAAAAGAATTAGGAAAATAGCTGATGGATATAGCCAAGTATATAACCACCGCAGTTGTGTTGACATCCATCTTCGGGGATGTGCAGGAAAAATGGATAATATATCTTGGAGGTTCGTTGGCAATAGTAATCACACTATTGGCAGGTCTTTGGCTTGTCAATGACAAAAAGAAAGGATGATAAAATGGGAGCATTGATTATGTTCGGGCTTGTATCGGTCATAGCCATTGTCGGCGTGATTTATTTCAACCATAAAAAAAAATATACGAGAAAGCGCATAAAATACTTTCAAATGTTTAGTTTATCGTTATGAAGTTAGATGAAAAGAAATTGGCAAAGCTCAAGGCAACCAACCAGCAACTTAATGAGAAATATGGGGAACATGGTACAGATACTCGTGAGAAGTTCAATGAGAAGTCGATGGCATGGTATTATGGTGATATACTTCGTGAACGCCGTAAGGAGCTAAAATTGACCCAGAAGCAGTTGGCGCAGAAAATTGGTAAGGAGCAAAGTTATATCGCCCGTGTGGAAAAAGGGGAAGTAGATATCCAGTTATCAAGTTTTTTCCGCATTGCGCGTGCGTTGGGTATCGAGTTTACGCCTACATTTGTTTGAAGTTAATTTTATATTCATAGAACATTTGCTTGCATTAAGGCAGAATGGAGAAGTCCGTTCTGCCTTTTTCGTTTCTGCAAGTAAAAGTTAAATCTTTGTCTTTCAGTATTTTATGATGAAAATAAAAGATGTAAACCATTGTAAATCAATTATTTATTTGTATCTTTACAATATCAAAATAACACCTATTAATAACAAGTAAAAGTCAAGAGCAATGAAAACAGAAGAACTTATCAGATACTACAAAGCAAACATTGAAGCTATTGAAAAAGGATTGAACAACGACTCTCTTTCAGCAGATAAAAAATTCAGATTGGGATATACACAACAGGCGTTGGACGGATATAAGTCTGCTTTACAAGAACTTCTTGGAAATAATAACGACTAATAATAGAAGAGAGCAAATGAGCAAAGTAACAGAACTAACAAAAGAGCTTCAAAGAGTGATGTATTCCACTACATATTCATTTGAGATTGATACCGAAGATTATGTTTTCGGATTCAAAAAGACTTTAAGGAAAAGAACCAAAAGTATGGCTAAAGCCCTGCAACTTGAAAGAAAGCTAAGAAACGATGTCGGGCGGTATTTGTCCGCTTCTGTTCGAGTGGTTGCTGTAAGGCTATATAATAATGGAGAATTAAGAGGTGAATTTAAAGCATAACATAGTAAATCATAGCACAATGAAAACATCCAGTAAATTAACCAGCAAAGAAAGCTTTGCCATACTCCACAAAATAGAGAACGAAAAATATCCCACTGATGGTAGTATTAAATTATCAGACTGGTGCGATCAGATGCAGAAAGCAAGACTTGAAGCAATCAAGGATCTTGTTCCTGAAGTCGGATTAGGTTGCACAATCTGCTACTATTCAGATAAACGTGCAGCCACAGTAACCAAAATAGTTTCCCCATGCAAGATTGAGGTCACTTTCAATCAAACCAAGTGTATTGATTATTACGCTGGAGAGTACGAGATTTTATCCGAACTTGAAGGCGATGCAAAAGTATTCACTAAAAGAAGAAACGGATATTGGGTAGCAGAAGGCCAGTCTTATAAAGACGGAGTTATTCTTATGCTACATTACCAGAATCATTATATTGATCCATCATTTTAAAATTAAGAGCAATGAAGGCAAAAGACATTATATTCCTTTACTACCCTTGTATGGTGGTTGTATGCGAACAAAATGCAATAGATAGGGAAACGAATGATTTACGGGAGTATGCAAAAATAGTCTTACATTCATACGAAATACCTACATTCCGGCTTTCCGATTTTGATTTTGTTCCTGCCGGGACTATAAAATGGACTAAACACGCCTATATGTTAACTGAAGAGCAAAGGAAACAAATTCAAGATGTATCCATAAAGACAAGGGAAGATGATAAAGAGCGTATTGAGCATTTCACTCGATTGAAAGAAGCAAGTTTACGAAAACATAACAAGGAGGATTGATTATGACATTTCAAGAGTATCAGAAAAAAGAATACGGTTACGATTGCATAACCACATTTTGGGATGACTTCTGCATCGCTGAAAAGTTTGGTGGCATTAGTGGAGTTAAGGATACATTTCGTAGAGCATTCAAAGAATGGAAGGATAATTACAAGTATCTGACAGAACTTGTAATAGTACTGAACCATAGATGCTGGATGCTCCATAATCGAGGGATGAATGAGTTATCTTCTGTATATTTGAATCTATATGAAAAAGCCCACGACTATGCCTTAAATAATCTTGAAGGAGAAGAGTTCGATTATTACCATCAATTAACAGATTAATGTCATGGAAAAGATTTCAAACAAAATCGGATGGTGCGTGATGATTGTGACAGGCAATAAAATAGGATATCATTGCCAAGGTCTAGCGGAAAAATTGGCATACGCCATCCTGTACGATGGTTACAATGTAGAACCTTGTGATATAGGTTATTTGGAACAGCAAGCATTGATTGTTCATGATGCTGTAAAACAAGACAATAGAGTTGATGAAGCTAATGAAATAGCAAGAAATATATTAAACGAACTATCACTATGAACACTTATGTAAAATTCTGTCCAAATGTATTTTTGGCAAAGTGCGATGAAAAGCACGAAAAAGGAGAAGTTATTGAGGTTACAACCAAGTACGGTAATGAGAACGAAAGTATCGTCTTTAATCTCATCTTTGAGAAAGACGGATTTTTCTACTACTCGATTGTACGGGCTGACGGATTTAATGTACAGGAATGGGCGAAGCAAAGAGCTGAACGTAGAAGGGCATGGGCTGAATCGGCAGAACGTAAAAGCAAAGAATACTTTGACAAATCTAATAAAGATAGAGATTTTCTTTCACTTGGTGAACCTATCAAGGTGGGACACCACAGCGAAAGACGGCACAGGAAAGCAATAGAGGACGCTTGGAACAATACAGACAAAGCAGTTACATTCAGCGACAAGGCTACTGAACACGAAAGCAAAGCTGAGTATTGGGATAAACGTGCAAACACAATTAATTTATCAATGCCTGAAAGTATCGATTTCTATGAACATAAGCTGGAACAAGCTAAAGAATTCCATGAAGGTGTGAAGTCCGGCAAATACCCACGAGAACACGCCTACACTCTTACTTATGCCAAGAAAGCCGTAAATGAGGCACAGAAGAATTATGAACTTGCACTAAAGTTGTGGGGAGATGAAGAATAAAGTATACGTTTTGTTTCAAACTGATATTTGGAAAACAAAATCAAGTAGAGTGTGTTTCGGTGTATTTCTTTATGAAAATGCTGCTATTGATGCTGCCAAAGAAAATGGTTTATATACCAATGAAAGTAAAGTTGATATTATAGAATGTGAACTTGGAAAATTTGAGGAATTATGAAAACGATAGTAAAAGTCTATCTGAAAGACGAGCATGGCAATGAAGACTGGTTCGTTACCCCCATTAACCTCCCAGAACAAGAAGCGCACGAAAACTATATAGGTAAACGCTTCAATATAGGAATAGATACAGACCATATGATGAAATGTTGGAAGGTTGAGACCTTGAGAGTAGAAAAATAGTATTTTTGTCCAGTTTTATTTGAAAGACAAATAAAATATTGTATTTTTGAGGCAGAAATAAGAGAAAACAGCTAAATTGAAGGAATGACAGAAATGGGATTGTTAAGTAGCCGCCTGTCAGCGGTGAAAAAGGATGGACGTAAACAGTCTGACAGCGTGGAATATCATCCGATTGCAAGTTCAAGTCTTGCTTCCTTCAATTAGCTAACAAGGGAATTTAGCAAAGTTGGTCTATGCGTCGGACTGAAAATCCGAAGAACAAGGTTCGAATCCTTGAGTTCCCGCAACCCTTAGTAGTAGTCAAGCGAAAACAAGGACAAAAAGGCTTATGTAATTTACGGGGTGATGGAAATTGCCATCTGACACGACTGAAAGAAGCCGAAAAATTGCATGAGTGCTCTTGCGAGTAGCTTGAAAAATGATTGAGTTTGTGTTTAAGCCTGTCGGGAATATGCCCGGCAGGCATTTACGCAGAAAATGTATGAAGTTGTACATAACTTGGAAAATATGGAAGTAACAATAAGGCCTCAAAGAATATCCGACGCAGAACATAGCTGGAGGATGCGTAAGGATAAGGATATATGGAAGTACGCTATTTGCGAAAGCCCCTACTCTCCCCTATCCCTTGAATCAGAAAACAACTTTTATAGAGAACAGTCAGAAAGTGATGAGTGTATACGCTTTGCTGTTCTGGCAGACGGCATATATGTCGGCAATGTTTTCATAGATAGAATAGATGAATCAGCATACAGATTTGGAGAACTTCACACTCATATCCTTAACAAAGCCTTTTGGGGTAAAGGCATAGGCTATGAATGTAACCGGCTTATCCTTGAATATGCTTTCCGCATCGCTAAAATGAATGGGGTTTACCAATATATCAATCCCTGTAATACCGCTGCATGGAAGAATGCCTTGAAACTCGGATTTAATGATATCGGTACTTCCTCTGTCAGGCCTAACGTACATATATTCACTATAAAAAAAGAGCAATGGATAAAAGAATAGAAATTATAGAACTGCCTGTGTCCGAACTTAAGACAGAATTTGGGAATCCCCGTAAACCATTAAAGAAGAAGGCCAAGGAGAAGCTGAAGGAGTCACTTGACAACCTTGGCGATTTCGGTGTTATCGTCATTGACGAACACAACAATATCATATCCGGACACCAACGTGTTTCCATTCTTATGGAGAATCCTGACACTCAAGTTTTGTGCAAACGCCTTATTGGTTACAGTGAATCAGAATTAAAGGCTATTAATATCAAAGCGAACACCCATGCCGGCGAATGGGATATGGACAAGCTGGCTGAATGGACCGCAGACTTGAAAATCGATTTAAGCCTTGACCTTGAAAATCTGAATGTCAAAGAAACAAAGATCAAGGATATGGAACTGATACGCTATGAAAAATACGATTATGTAATGATTGTATGCCGTAACGAGATAGACCATCTGAATCTGACCCGTGCTCTTGGAATTGACGACAAGAAAGTTCTTGTATCCAGAAACGCCACCAGAGAGCGTAAGATTAAAGCACGTGCCGTATGGTACGATGATATAAAAGCCCAGATTATGCCTAAAAAAGAAAAAGAACAATGAAAAATTTCAATGTACTGCTTACGTGCTGCTCCATCCACGTAAAGGAAGTGATAGATTGTTTGAAAAACAATGAAGACGGAGTTGATATAAAAGTGTATGTCGCAAATTCCGTTGCGGCCAACCTCCCGCCTGCTGAACTGTCAGACGGTAATTTTGTGGTTCCGCCCGTTTCCGCTCCAAATTATGTTGAAACACTCATATCCTTATGCAAGGAATATGATGTTTCAATCATCATGCCTACAGCGACATTGGAGTTGGAAATAATGGCTCGCGCTAAAGATAAGTTTGAGCAAAACGGTATTCTTGTATCTGTTTCTTCTATTGACAGTCTTCTGGTTGCCAACAATAAGATTGCTCTTTATAGTTGTTATGCCGGCTTAATGCCCAAACAGATCATTCCTGAGAGTGTTTCCGATGTGGATGCTTTCGCCTCTATGTTCAAGTACAAAAACAGCTCTATCTGTTGTAAAGTGGACAGTCTGTGCGGCGGTAAAGGCTTCGCCGTTGTGGATGACAAGAAGTGCAATGATACCTCTCTATTCAACAAGTTCGGAGAAAACAGATACATATCCTTGCTTGATTTGAAATCCATCGTTGACAATGGTAAAAATAAGGTTATCCTTCAGCAGAGAATCGAAGGACTGGATTACACCGTTAGTGCGCTTGCAGACAAAGGAGTAGTTACTCATATCTGCGGTTATGTTGGCTACATGATGGCTTTCGGCTCCATTATGTATGGAGAAATCCAGTCCAACGACATGGCGTATGATATTGTCAGCAAGATTGTGAGAGAACTTGAACTTGATGGTAATGTGGCTTTTGACTTCATTCTGAAGAAGGGCGGCAAGGTGGTACTGCTTGAAATAAACCCGCGTATCAATGCCTCTCTCCCGTTTGTACGTCATGCAGGTTGCAATATGGTTTATTTGCGATGCAAACAATTACTTGGTTATGAAATTCCATCCACATATGAACTAAATTATGGATTAAAGATGAAAAAGTTCTATGATACCCGGTATTACGTTTAACATATACGTCATGTCATATCAGCGACCTCATAAAATAATGACTAAGAATTGCCTTGAATACTGTACTTATGTCGTTAGGGAAGAAGAAGCTGATGCTTATAGAAATGCCGGCATAGATGATATGCTTGTCATTCCTAAGGATGCCACGCTTGAATGTGGCGGCAAGGTACATAGTTTCATGTCAACGCTATATTGGATAATTGAAAACACACCGGAGGATGTGATATTTGTTGCCGATGATGATATAAAGCGTTTCTGTTATCGACTTGACAATTATACTGCCATCACAGCAGAAAACTACCCTGACTGGAAAGAACGCACATGTGATGAAATACTCCGTATCGGCCAGCTACTTTACGATTTAAATCTTGGGCTTGCTTTTGATAATCCACAAATGGCTTTGTATGTGTATGACAAGGAATTTTGTTTTAAGGGAATGCCCGGTCATGTAAGATGGATAAACAAGAAAGCACTCAAGGCCAGATATGATCTGAAAGACCCGGCGATATCCGATGTTGATATGATGTTACAGGAACTGCTTATGAACAGAGTTGTACTCCTGCCTAAATATTTTCACAGCTACGGTATCCAAGCTTCCAATGAAGGAGGAACCACCATTGATTCCAGAAAGAACTACGAATATAGATGTGCAATGAAAAATAAATGGGGAAAGTATTATGAATTTGACTTTAGAAAAAATACAGCAAAGATTAATGTCAAGCGATGATTTGAAAACACCTCTATACATTGCAGACAAAAATGACTTCAAACGGAATATCACCGATTTTGTAGCCGCTTTCAGAAAATACTACCCAAACTATAATATCGGGTACAGTTTCAAGACGAATTACTGCAAAGAATTCATCAATGTGGTAAAAGAAATCGGTGGATATGCAGAAGTTGTTTCTCCCAAAGAGTATCAGCTTGCACGGAACTATGGATTTGATGATAGCCGGATTATATACAATGGAGTTATCCCTGATTTGGGCAATAAAATACGATGTGCTAATCATGGTGGAATAGTGAACGTTGATAATGTAGGTGAGCTTGGTTCACTTATCGGAATATACACCTCACCGCTTGCAATTGGAGTGCGTCTAAATTTTGATATTGGGAATGGCATAGTTTCAAGATTTGGAATTGATGTTGATAGCAAAAGTTATCAAGAAATCATAGAACTACAACGAAGAGGATTGATAAAAGTCAAATGTGTTCATTGTCATATTTCTTATGCTCGTGGACTGTCATATTTCAAGAAGCGTACCGAAATGATGGCTCGATATGCAAAAGAACTTGGAGCCAATATAGTTGATATTGGCGGCAACATGTTCGGTCGCATGGATGACAGTTTAAAAGCTCAATATGGAGAATATATACCATTGTATGAGGAGTATGCCAAAACTATTGGTGAAGTCTTTGCAAGAGAGTTCCCGGATGGAGAAGTGCAGCTTATCACCGAGAATGGCACACCGATAGTTTCCACTTCCATGTCTCTACTTGCAACCATTATCGGCAAGAAAGTTATCAGAGGAAAAACAATGCTTGTTGTGGATTGCAAGCGTGATGATGTCGGTTTTGTCTGCCATACGAAAAATCCACCTTGCAATGTGCTTTCAAACGATAGTGATTACGTCGAACACGCTACCATTTACGGATGTACCTGTATTGAGAATGATATTATCCATCGTGATTATTCCGGTCCAACTAATATTGGTGATAAGATTCTTATTTCTAATGTTGGAGCTTATGGTTGTAATGTTGCCAATGACTTTATAACACATAAACCAAAATGTATTTGCATTGATGATATATAAGCCGTTAATCATTGTTTAACTCATTGTTAATCAGATATTTAAATTTTAATATCTCACTATAAATCAGTATCTTAGCATTATAAAAGAAAAGCAAAGTAATAATTTAAAATAAGAGATAGACAATGAAAGCAACAAAGTACATTAATTCAAAAGGTTTGCCAAAAGGTGCATTTATTTACAGAATAAAGAAAGATGGAACGAAATCTGCTCGCCCTATATTTCATCAGTTTTGTGGAACTGAAAAAACGGCAGAGGAAATGATAGCAAGATTGATTAAATTGAATCCAAATTCAAAATTTGAAATCGCATAATAGATTGAGATATGGCAAATGCACTATACACAAAAAACGGTCACAATATGTTTGAGGTTTCATCCCTCATTCAGAAGGCAATACGCAGGAGCAACAAAGACTATGCCTGCTATGCTGCTAACGAGTTGGCACCACGATTTAGAAAATATCTGTGGAAGCGATTACTCTGTGTTTCAGCAGAGGATTGTTATGACCTTGTTACGAATAAGATTGTAGCACTCAAACAGGCTGATGACGCACAAAGCTGGCAGGACAAATCACCTCTATTCATTGAAAAGGCTCTCGGCATTCTTCTTGCCACAAGAAAGAATCGTGATGCTGATTATTTCGCCTGTAACCTGCTTAATTCAAGAGACAGGATAGAATTGCCAAAGGATGAATATGTCGGAAGTAATGCCGGATGTTACACCAAAAATGGGCATGACATGTTTTTAGTTGCCGGATTATTGGAACGTGCTATAATCGGCAAAGACGATATCAGAGCCGGTTATCTGACCAATGAATTAATGGTAAGGTATCGGGAGTTCCTTTGGAAACGGCTTATTATGATAGCAGGTAATCTCAACTATCAGGCTATTACCACTGAAATTGTCGCATTGAAGAAAGCAGACGATATGCAACCCGGTAGTTCACCTAAATCATCCATTTTCGTAGCAAAGGCTGTTACCGTACTTCTGAAAGTTGTAAAATACGGATATTGCGGTTTCTATGCAAATGATTTTCCTTATCCTACCACATGTTTGAAAGACTATGACAACAGATACATGTCAATACCTGATTATGTATTTGACTGCCATACCCATAAAGGGAAGCAAAGAGGAAAGACCAAAAAAGAATTTATCATTGCCGAACAATCCGCATTAACCCCTTACAAAGAAGGTGAATACGACCAATGTGGTTGGGACAGATTTTTCTATCTGGAGAAGAACGGATTCTATGACAAGGATCATATAACTCCGAGGCCAGATGAGAAAAAAATGAAAGAGATTGAGGACGGATGCGTACAGCAGTCCTTGTTTGATTGAATGTTTTAATTGATAACTAGTGTATATCCGATGCGTCTTTGGTGAAAAGCCGAAGACGCATCGGCATGTAAAGTTATAAAATTATGGGAAAGAAGGAAAGACAAGAATTGTTTTTGAAACATTTCCGTGAAAGTCATGGAATTGTTTCGTATGCCTGCCAGAAAGTAGGTATAACGAGAGCCTGTTATTACAAATGGCGGGACAGTGACCTTAAGTTCAAGGAACGTGCTGAGGAAGTAGAAGAAGAAACCATTGATGTAGTCGAATCTAAATTGCTTTCCGCAATCAATAATGATGATTTAACTGCGATAATCTTTTATCTGAAAACAAAGGGTAAGAAACGTGGTTATGTTGAGCGTGTCGAACAGGATGTCAATGTCAATCCATTCGAAAGTTTGATAAAAGAATTGCCGGACAAAATAGAAGAATAATGGATCTGAGCGATAAGGCAGCCTTGTATATGCAGGCGTGGAGAGACGATTGGTGCAAGTTCTGTTCCGATGTGCTGAAAGCGCGTTTGGATAAAGAACAGCAGGATATTATTCACTCGGTTCAATACAACCGAATGACCGCTGTAGCCTCCGGAACTGCCCGTGGCAAGGATTTCTGTGCCGCTTGTGCCGCTATGTGCTTTATGTATCTTACTCCACGCTGGGTTAACGGAAGATTGGTAAAGAATACCAAAATTGCAATGACAGCTCCGTCCGGTCGCCAAGTAAAAGATATTATGATACCGGAAGTTTCCAGGCTATTCCGGAATGCTGGTTTCCTACCTGGACGTTTATTGTCTTCAGGAATCAGAACCAACTACGAAGAATGGTTTCTAACGGGCTTCAAGAGTTCTGACGACAATATGGAAGCATGGTCTGGATTCCATGCCGTAAACACATTGTTTGTTGTTACGGAAGCCTCCGGTATATCAGAAGTTATCTACAATGCCATCGAAGGTAATTTGCAGGGAAATTCCCGTTTGCTAATAGTGTTCAACCCTAACGTGACCACAGGATATGCTGCACGTGCCATGAAGTCTGACCGTTTTGCCAAATTCAGGTTAAGTTCCCTTAATGCTGAGAATGTTGTAAGCAAGAAAATAGTTATTCCTGGTCAAGTTGATTATGAATGGGTGAAAGACAAAGTGGAAAACTGGTGCTCACCTATCCAGCAAGCTGACTTCAACGAAGGTGAAGGGGACTTCAAATGGGAAGACGGTCTATATCGGCCGAATGACTTGTTCCGTGTGAAAGTGCTCGGTATGTTCCCTAAAGTGGCGGAAGATGTGCTTATCCCCTACGAATGGATTGAAATCGCCAACGAGAATTGGAGGAAACTGCAAGAAAATGATTTTGTTCCAAAGAAAAGCTGCAAGCTTGGTGTCGATGTTGCCGGCATGGGACGTGACGACAGTGTGCTGTGTCTAAGATATGGCAACTATGTCAGTGAGTTTGAAGCGCACCAGTCTGCTGGAACGGCAGACCATATGCACGTAGCCGGAATGATAACCAGATATCTTGACAAGAAGGGTGCGAAAGCATTTATTGATACTATCGGCGAAGGAGCAGGAGTGTTATCTCGGTTGCAGGAACTTGGGTACCAAAATGTGTATTCTTGCAAGTTCTCCGAGAGCGCACGTGGGCTGCATGATATAACAGGCGAATACACCTTCGCCAACATGAGGGCTTATCTGTTTTGGGCGGTACGTGATTGGCTTAATCCCAAGAATGGGTTTGGTGCAGCTCTTCCACCCTGCGACAAGCTTATGGAAGAAGCAACGGAAACACATTGGGGATTTATGAGTAATGGAAATATTTATATAGAAAAGAAAGAGGAGATTAAAAAACGTATCAAACGTTCTCCCGACTGGTTCGACTCGCTCGCCAATACATTCTATTGCAATTATTATGCAACATTAAATGAAGAAGAAATTTTTCGCAATCTTTTATAGTTTGCAGTGCGATACTGCTTGAGAAAGGGCAGATCAAGAAACAAACTTAAAACTGTTTTCTGCTTTTAAGCATAATGAACACAGTGAGCTACTGCCAAACCAAACGTTCAGCAGTAGCTCATATGCTAAATTATTGCACATCGCGCACACAAAGGCAACCGCCCATACCCGTTGTTCCCTGTCCTAAATTAGTAGTACCTTGATCTGTCGTCCAAAGCATCTGCATTTGCTTTCCCTTGGTATTATACATAAATCCATATTGAGTCCACTTCGTTGAAGAGAAAGAGGTACGGCAATGGAGAATTTCATATCTATCGCCACTATACAACAAACCATCACTACATCCATAATTTGCATAGTGATATATCTCCTTATCCATCTCATAATCCATATAATTTGGCATGGCGACCACCATCAGCGCCAATTCCCGTTGATTCGGAAGACGCCATACAGCATTGCTTATGGACGCTTCCCCATCTCCCGGGTACTGTGAGGCAATAGTGGTTACAGCTTCTTTTGCTTCGGTTGCACTCATTGTCTGTAGTTGACTGTATTCTTGTGTATTACTCCCCCCCACTAAGTGTCCTCCACAAGAAGCTGTTTGTGTTTTTACATACGGATGCTTTGCCACTTGGAATTTCTTGTAAGGGCGGTTGATTACACTTCGTTCGTGATGAGGAGCCAATTCACGATAACTGAAGGAGCGCAGTGCGTTATCGGTCAGAAATACTTCGATGGTACGGGTACTTTTATCATACTGATAATATGGCTGGGCAGGTGTTTCATAACTTGTTTTAGAAGGTGTTGCTCCTAAGTTTCGTACAGCACGGACATAGCCACCATTCTGAGCAGCGTAGTCACTACCAAAAGTACAACCTTCCTCTGCCCAAATCACTCTGTCAATTCCATTATCCCCATATGTGCTGGTAAAAATAGGATAAAGACTCTGACTATTATTACTTGGACGCTCCATCCCCTCTGTTGAATATGGATACAACGCTGCCTTGGCAGGCAAAGCCGGTTCACCAATCCATAACCCTAACATCTGGTCACGTGCCGGAGTGTACCAACGGAGTTCATCGTCTGTAATTTTACCGTCTCCGTTAAAATCCCGATTACGGGTCAGGCAAGCCAAGCAAGCCCACTCTGTATCTGTAGTTAAACGTTTCTTTCCGGCTTCAAGTTTGGAATCTGTGTCGTCTAATAGAAAGCCATTCATAGCCCAATTTACAGCACCTGTATTGTTTCTTATTTCAGTTATAGTATTCCCTCTTCCGTTTTTTGCATCAGAACTTTCTCCTGCAGGCGATCCATAAGGCAATCCTCCAATCTCATCGGTAAGCTCTACGCCATATTTTGCTACAGTCTGATTTTCCAAGTCATAGAAGCAGGCAATGGAGTGCTGTTGCAGTACATACACGGCAGTGGCGACGGCACTCTGTTTGTCTGCGCTGTATTGGATGTCACTACCTAAACTGAAAGTACGGTCTTCGGCATTGATAAAGTCGCTTAATGCAATCGATGAATTATCAACCGGATTAGTTGTATAATAGTATTCATCCACAAAGCAGGTATAATAATCATCATTTCCCATTTGATTCTTGTAGGCATCATCCAAGGCGGCAAATACATCCATTCTGTTTCCATCTCCACCATAGCTTGCCAAAGAACCTTTATTATCCTGTTTTTTAAACTCTATCCATTGAAGAAGTTTTTTGGCTTCTTCGATAGAGGGTGGTTGATTGTTATGGTTTGGATCTAACTTTTGAGTGGATGGCAGGTACTTGCAGCTGACATTGCCAAATGGTGTCTTGGCATAGATATAGACACCTTCGCTGATCTTGTTCTTCATCAGTTTCATCTCCACCTGCTCATAGTGCGCATCTAACTGTACACGTGCACCACCTTCAAAGACAATACCTTCTACGGCAGGATTCTTTTCCTGAGGATTACTTGTACCATCTTCCCCCTTCACCTCTACCACAATATCATTCACGCCATTTACAGTGACCGTATATTGATAATGGTAATCGCGACGTAGGCTGAACTCTTTGAATTTATTATTACTGAAATCACCCAAATGTAGAATATACTTGGTCTCGGCAGAGATATTATTCCCCTCGAACTTACCTGTGATCTCCACGTAGGTAGACTTTTCCGGGGCATTTTCAAATTGATAATGTCCCTCATGTCCCTCTTGAGAAGGGGTGTTTTCATATAGGTTCTCTCCATTATCATCCTTTCTCACCCGGTCACGGTCAGCAAATTCCCACTCTGTCTTATCACCGGTGTACTCCCGAATATTTTCGGGCAGATAGACCGTAAAGCTGCTCGGTGTCTGTGCATCGAAAGTCACCGTTTCCGTATCTATCATATTTAAATTATCATATCCTGCCCAACTGTCTTCAGCAGGTGAAACATACTCCGCACAATGACAGAACTTATAGCTTATAGGGGTAAAAGTTACATTCGTTCCACTCTTGAACTCCATCGACACTTTACACATCAGGCGTTTCAAGACGAAAGAGTTATCTTGATTTACAGCAGGATGTTCACCCGTCTGTTGCGAAATGAAATACTCGTTTTCATCATTTTCTTTCTTATAGGTAATAATTCCTTTTCCGGAGTTACTCTCATCTTCTTTGATTGTACACGCACCGGTACGGTTGTTTACTGAACCGACAAGTGGAAGATAACCGTCCACAGTAAACATATTACCGTTCCATTTCGGAGTCACCTTTTCCAAGAAATCCTGACGGTTTGCCAACTTACTTTCACCTATTTCAGGAAAGAAATCGATAAAGGAACCTTGGGCATTCCCGATCAGGTAAATATATACGTCACCGACAGGCATATAGAACTTGAAGTGTCCGCAAGTTGCATCATTTGCATCCGGTATCCACCCCCCTGTACTTCCTTCCAATGAAGTAAGCGGTGATTCAAAAAACTGGTACGCCAGTCGCTTGTCATTGCTCGGATCTCCACCGTTATTCTCATAAACGAAAACCATGATACCCGACAGTTGGGAATCCTTACCCTGCTGATCGGTCGCTCTAGTGGAACGGGTTACCACATGAGATGTGATTCCCTTACCCAGACTGAAGGGGATCTCCACCTCCACCATACGGTTCATGTCTACACCGTTTGCACCCTGCCCTTCCATCAACATATCGTCGGAACAGGCACTAAACACCCATAGGAGAGCGAAACAGACAGCTATACTTGCTATTTTTGAAATCTTATCCATAGTGCGTTATTATATTCAATTAAACTCAATAGAACCTCCGCCCTCTTGCCATTCCTGAATCATCCAATGCGGAGTGAGGGTAATATGCCCATCCAATGTAACGACCGAATAGATGCTGAGACAGTCGTTGGCTTTCACTGCGGGCAGGGGCAAATAGAATCTCTCACCCTTGTGCAGCTCTACACCCGTTTGATCGGCTCCATGCTGGTGAACCAAGATCTTTAGATAATAGCCGTCACCGACCGGTTTTGTCGCAGAAACAACCACATCCTCTCTAAGCTGACCGGTAGATATATTGGGGTTGGCAAAGAGATAGAATGACTTTTGAGGCAAATGCTCATATTGAGGGTTCGTCGGATCGTTTATATCTGCTTCAATCAAGTTGATATCCAGTCCTTCCATTTGCTCTGTATGTTCAGTGTCGCCATAACTCTCCGGTTCATCCGGCCAACCACTATTCAGGATAACGCGTCCGTTTAACTGGTGCAAGTGAGAATCCTGATAATCCGGATCTGTATCCCAATCAGACGGTGCAGATTCAGCCTCCTTGCGACCAATTAGTTCACTGTATGTATTGCATGGAAACAGATAGCCATATTTCGGCTCGTTATATAAGTAAAGCCCACGCCCCATATAGCAATCTCCTACGCCTGTCGTTGTAAAATAGAACTTCATCTTCGCCACGGAACGGGTCAGGGAGATACTTACAGAGCCGTTTGGGGTCACCTGTTGAGTATACTTACTTACCATTGGCAGCAGTGGGCTGGTGTATTTTTTACCGGTTTCGTCTTTGCTGTTTGTTTCTCCTCCCGATAAATAGGTTGCTGCTGGCAGTGTGGAGAAGGTCAAAGACTCCAAATCATCAGGAGTTACGGTAAGAGTCTCCAAATCAACTTCTGTCGCATCGGTTGATCCGGGAAGGTTATAGGCAGTATCCCCTGTATTGTTTATTTTCAGCCCTCCTGCTGCATTTTCGTTCGCAATGGTATAAAAGGTATGAGTTCCTGTCGGAAGCTTCATGGTGAATGTTACTGTTTGTTGATCTCCCGTAGTATTATCCACATAATGATAACCTAACAACTTCTCATCATCACTGAATACATACATACGGAGAGTTTGAATCTTGTATTCATTCTCTTCCAATTCAAGAATGTTCTCACCGTTCGCCCGGGTCTGTATCGTGATACGAACCGTTTCCATCGTTCCGTCCGGCTTTTGCTCCGGCGAATCGTCGGAGCAGGCAAAAAGAAGTGCTGTCCACCCGATAAACTGTACGTATCTGAGATAATATCTAAATAGTTTTTTTCTTTTCATCATGCGTCTTTCCCTTTAGAAATTATAAATCGGCATCTATGCGCTGGTCGTTCCAATCGGTTATCGTTACGGTAAATGTAATATTCGTGGTAGGTGAAGGAATCGTCGCTTGATAGTGATAGCTCTTTCCCTTCTCCCATAGGGCTGGACCTACCTGTGGCAGTGGTACGTTGACAGTTCTCCTTGTACCATTATCATAAATCCAAGTCATAGAGAAAATCACTGATTCATCAATGCTTTGCGGAATAAACAGCAAGTCGCCGTAATTATCATTTGCAGCATCGTATGTGCCTGCCAGCAGGTGTTGACTTTGCCCTGCAACTAACTCAAACACTTCTGTTTGCAAAAAAGGAGCGTTTTCAGTTGCCCTTATCAGATTGCTCCAAGGAGTAGCTGAGTTTGAGGTGAAATCCCCTTTATAGGCAACGCCCCACAGCTTTACGCCCGTAATGGTCACCTTTGCATCGGTACTGATCGTAAAGCGTACGCGTGACAGCTCGTGGCTAAAGGTGAGATCAACGGGAGATGGAGGATTTTCTACTTTATATGAGATGCCCGTTTGTCTTGCTGTCATCAGGTCGATGGCTTCCGTTCCTCGCTTTTGGGATGTATCGAAGTCAGTTACGGTGATAACACCGTCATCAGCGCAACTTGCTTTATCCTTCAAGCTTGCCGGATGGAGCGTATAGAAGTTATGTGCCGCGCCCGGTACCCAATAGCGGGTACCTTGATAGTGTCCGGCCGGCGTGACGGTCTCGGCATTAAAGAGGTTGTTCGCATTATTGAAGCCTCCCCAGACTAAGAAGCTTTCCATACCATCCTTATTGGCATCCACCGCTGCACGGGTCATGGTGGTAGCAAACGAGATGGGGGCAGCATCTGCTACCGGTTCATCGACCGTAGAAACACAACCGCCCGTCAGCAGGCTTCCCAGTAGAAGGGTCAAAGAGAATATGTTTTGTTTCATCATCATCTCATACGTTTTAATCTGAATATGTGTGACTATAAGGGGACATTCAACCCCTTATAGCCTATATCTCCACTTTCCTATCTCCCCCTATCGTATAGATTCCCTAAATGGAAACAGGTGAAAGCGGGGTTGTATGAATTAGGGTACTACAGAAATTTGAGGCCCAACAGGTGTGTCTGTTGCATCTTGCCAAGGCTCTACAGTCGGAGTGAACTTGATCTTTTGATTTTCAAGATTAGGATCAATATTATCTCCATTGATAGTCGCTGTATAGTTGTAACAATATCCTGGCATCCAAGTGTTTGCGTCGCTTATTCCTGCAATATTCTCATTAACTTCTAAAGTAGCTTCAAAATTAGCATTTTTATTCAGACCTGCACCAGTGATGGTTGCAGTGAAAGTTACTTTCAATTGTTCTGTTGTAGCTTGCGGAATCACCAACTTAGATTGTGCTTCATAAGAGGTATCAGATACATCTACTACCTCATTATATATGTATTTGTTTTCGTTGTCGCTAATAGAAGGTGTATAATTACTAATCCATGTTGCACCACTAGTTGAATAAGTACCTGTACCTGTCTTTGCAGCATGAAGTGTAAGATTTGTAATATTAAGTGTATAGCTCTCAGCATCTGTAGTATTAAAAGTAAACTTCACCTGTGAAAGCATGTGGTGGAAGGTCAAACTCACTTTATTGTCATTAGTTGTAGGATTATCCCCTGATTCCACTTCGTCGGAAATAGCAGCAACTAGGTCTTTAGTATCGTCAGGAGAATAATTTGTAAAAACAAGTTGTTTCTTTGCACTGTCAAAAGTGACATCTTCAATCTTACCGTTATTTCCATCAGCATACGCACCGAAAATATAAAACTTGTTTGCTACCCAATAATAAGGAGTATCCTGCGACTCATTATTGAAAATCTGAGTAGTATATGGGTTAGAAATTTCTCCAAACTTACCAAACACATAGAAGCTACTCAGCGATTCCACTTCCTGAACCTCCCTTGTATTATTTTCCACAAACTGATTAAACTTGATGGCTCTGTTCTGAGCTACATCCGTCACTTCTTCATTTGTACAGCTAGAAAATGCCGCTACGGCCATTCCTAACAAAAAAAGATTCGTTTTCATTTCGCTTTGATTTTTAATATGAATATTAATTGTTAACTAGTTTCATTAAATAGGTAGTGGAATATCGATAAAATCGCCCCAGCCTTCGACTGTGGGATCGAACGCTCCACTGCCTTCTGACCCCTCTTTATCCGAGATCTCGATTCCATCTACCACAATAACACCGCCACGAGGTTGCCCCACCACTTGGTCGGTCACATCAAACTCGAAATTCTTGAACTTGCCGTTATAGAGCTTTACCTCCAAGTTCAGCGTGAAACGCCGCTCCGCCCTGATGTAATGATCGCCCGGATAGTTGGGCACACCGAAAGTATTCACCCGGACTTCCGCCCCGTAATCCTCCTTCGTACAGTCGAAGAGGATTGTTGCAGTCTCATCACCCGTATGTCCATCCTTCAGGTAGACGCTCTCTGCCATACCAGCCAATGCGCCTCGTGCCAAGGCCACGTACTGCAATCCTTTCTTAAACTCGTAGCGTATCAGGTAAGTATACACCAACGGTTTCATCCTGACTGGCAATTTCACCGGCTCCAAGGTGCGCTCTGTTTCGTAGTTCTCCTCGTAATTTCCATAGAGCATATCCGGCTGGTTCATGGTACGCTCGGAAGCGTGCGGCTTCTGGAAGTTGCCCCTGCTCACGGTACGGGTAGTTGCTGAAGCTGTGGCTACAGCTGTCAGGTCGTTGAACACGATATATTCGGTATCATTATTATAAAAGAGCAACGAAGCCATTCCCTCCGGCAGAGGAAGACGTCCGCCCGTTGCGGGAATATTGCTTTCGCCAGAACGCGCTACTTCCTGATACGTCACCAGACGTACACCTCCGGCAACTTCTGGACGCAGTTCATCGTAGCTGCCCTTCCACTCCGACTTCCACTCCTGTTTCCAGTTGTGATCGTAGGGACGTTCCCACTCCTGCTCCCAACTGAATTGCGCATCCACCTTGACACTGGTCCCGTGCTGATCGTGGTCATAGCACAGGTCCTTCCGACAACCTGTACACAGCAAAAGACACAGTATTCCCATATGCCCCCATTGTATTCTCATCTGACACCTCCTTTCTTTCTGTCACCGTTCCACAGCCGCCACACTAGGGAAAACTTTAGCTTTAGTGGGCCAAAATAGTTCATCCGGCTGCTCTGCTGGTAGACATAATGCCCGTCGATCGGCAGATACTCTTCGTACCAGGCATGCATGAACCCCACGCCGACACCTGCCTCGAAAGAGAGCTTACGGCTTACCGGGAACATATAGCCATAACTTAGACCGGCTACCACAGCCTCGCCCTTATAACCATCCTTGCCATTCTCCAAATCGTACCAAGAGAATCCGCCAAAAAGCCCCACGTAATGACCGTGCCACGGACGCTTCGCCTTGAACCAATACCGCCCTTCTGGGCTTATGGTAGCCAACTGATAATATTTATGCTTATGATTGTTCTTCCACCAAGCCATCTCCCCTTCCAAATTGACAGACCATCGGTCGTTGATAAGATACTCCACCTCCAGCGAAGGCATGAGGGCAGCATCATACAGAAGATTGGTCTTTAGAACCAGTTGGTGCGACATCTCCATGTCGGTACGTGCTCCTTTGGACACTTCATCACCATGAAGGTCATGTTTGCCCTCCGCCAACTCTGACTTATGACATCCCCCGCCCTCGGAGTTATTTTCACATGAACACACCCGAACGGAGCCGGCCGCCTGTGCCGGACAGACACATCCACCACTGAGAAAGGCGGACAGTAATATCAAAACTCCAAGTTTCATATCCGTACATGTTTGAATTTTAAGAATCACCAAAGTTCCATTCATTTCTCCCTCTCAAGGATCATCGTTGCAAATATAGTATATTATTATAAAATAACAAATAGATAAATAAAAAAATATAAGCTAAAATTATAAATAGTATAAATTATTTTCTTGATTTTTTTCCATAAAATAGCATATAAAATATTAATATACAATGATGTAAACATTTCGTCAAGAAAACTATTTTTACCTAATATCTATGTATTTTTTGCCAACATTTGTTTCAATATTAAGATGGCAGATAAAATAAAAAACAAATATTATTTTATTTGTTTTTCAAATAAAATAATTATATTTGCGACATAGCATTTGGTGCTAGCGTGCTCCTTCACGTTACCGGGTAGTGCGTATTGTATTATCCGGTTTCTTTTTGGAGCAGTATTATGTGTAACTAACCACCGTATGAAGGAGTACGGAACTACATTATGAACACAATTAAAATTTTTGAGAATGAGCAATTCGGAAAGGTAAGAATTGCAATGAGTGAGAATAACGAACCTTTCTTTTGCTTGGCAGATGTGTGCGGTGTTATAGGCATTGCTAACGCAAGAAATGTCAGGTCAAGGCTTGAAGAAGATGATGTCCGCCAAATGGACACCATAGATTCGTTAGGTAGAAATCAACAAGTTACATTTATAACCGAAAGCGGTTTATATGATGTGATAATTCGCAGTGACAGCGAAAAGGCAAAGCCATTTCGTAAGTGGGTGACGAGTGAAGTTTTGCCTTCAATTCGCAAGCATGGCGCATACATGACCAACGAAACACTTGAAAAGGCTTTGACCTCACCTGATTTTTTGATTCAGCTTGCCACCAATTTAAAAGAAGAAAAGCAAAAACGTATTGAAGCCGAACAAAAAGCAGAAGTTGCCGAGCAGAAAATTCAGCAAGATGCTCCTAAAGTCCTTTTTGCTGATGCTGTCTCAACTTCACATCGCTCTTGTTTAATTGTTGAACTGGCGAAAATATTACAACAAAATGGGGTGAATATCGGTCAGAACCGTTTGTTTAGCTGGATGCGCGAGAATGGTTATCTTTGTCAAAAGGGTGACTACTACAATCAGCCGACGCAGAAATCTATGAAATTGGGACTTTTTGAGCTGAAGCAAACCACTATCAACAAGCCGGATGGTACCATGCTTGTCACGACCACGACCAAAGTAACCGGCAAAGGACAAGTATATTTCGTGAATAAATTCCTATCCAAATAAAAAACAAGCGGTGCGAAGCTGCACCACACAACAGTATAACAATGGACGAAATTACCACAATCCTTGACAGTACAAGACCTGTTTCTGACATTATCAGTGATTTGAAAGAAAAATCAGTGGATGTGCCGGAATGGAGCAAGTCGCTGAAAGATTACGATCCTTCCAGACATAAAATTGTAACTGATAAATTTTCTCGTAAAGACAAAATAAAATCTGATGGAAGAGTCGAGCCGGCTTCGCGTATTCATCTTGGTCTGGAGAAACTGCTTGTGAAACGTATTACGGAATTCGCTTTCGCTATTCCCGTCAGACGTGTCTACCATAATACGGAAGAAAATGAAAAACGCCAGCAGATAACCAAAGCTATTGAAGCAATCTATAAATATGCCCGTATAGATTCCGAAAACATCAGACGTGGCAATGCCTATTTTGCATCCTGTGAAATTTTCACCATCTGGTATGTGGTAGAGAGACCCAACACACTATACGGATTCAACAGCAAGTATAAGCTGAAAAGCAAGACATACTCGCCGATGGACGGGGTTAGATTATATCCCTTGTTTGACGAGTGGGGAGACATGATCGCCATGTCCTTCGAATATAAGAAGAAGATAAAGGATAAGGAGGTCACTTTCTTTGAGACATATACCGCTGACCGTCATTACAAGTGGAAACAACAGGGGGAAGCCAGCTGGATTGCTGTTACAGATCCCGAAAGGATTATCCTCAAAAAGATTCCCGGAGTTTATGCATACCGCCCCGCTCCTGTTTTTCATGGACTAGAGCATATCCGTGAGGAAATTGAATACACGCTCTCCCGTAACTCAGACGTGATAGCCTACAATTCCGCCCCCTTATTGAAAGTGACAGGCGAACTTGTCGGTGACGAGGACAAGGGAGAGGCCCGCAGATTGTTCCGTCTAAAGAATGGCGGTGACATAGCTTATGTTTCATGGACCCAGGCCATAGAAGCCCTGAAATATCATGTGGATACATTGCTCAAGCTTTTCTTCATGCAGGCCCAGATGCCAGACCTATCTTTCGAAAACATGAAAAGTCTTGGTAACATAGGTTTTGATGCCAGACAAATGATATTGTCTGACGCCCATCTGAAAATCGGGGATGAGTCAGGTGCCTGGATAGAGTTCTTTGAACGGGAGTGTAATGTCATCAAAGAATTTCTGAAAATGATGAATACTTCATGGGCTGATGAGATTGACAATATAGAAGTTGAGCATGTCATTACTCCGTTTATTCAGAATGATGAGGACGCGCTGATTAACAGATGTATGAAAGGGAATGGAGGCAAAGCGATATTCAGCCAGCTTGAATCCATCGAAATGGCAGGTTACTCCAATGATCCCAAAGGAACATTAAACCAGATTCAAAAAGAAGACAAAGCGGACCGACAGGCAAGGATGAACAACTTGTTTGAAGGTGCCGAATAGTAAATAACAAATATGGGAAATATGAAAAATATTGTATTTAAAGAACAAGAAGGCGTATTTGTCGCAGATTTCGCCTCTGAAGGCAATTGTGTAATTCAAATAGACAACGGAAATGTTGAACCGCTAAAAATCTACCGGCACATGCCTGAAATGGAACCAAGTGCCTATGATGCGATTCCACTTCACGATCCCTATCAGCGGGTAATCGACCTTTGTGTACCTGCCGGGATAATGATTCGCATTGTCAGTACTACCGCTGTTACTGCCGCTAAGATGATTGTATTACCTCAAGCGAGTGGTAATGGCTCATCCGTAACCGGGGCAACCGCCAGCGTTGATGCGAATGTAGGTACACCTTCTGTGGATGTAACAATGAAAGAAGGCAAGCTGAATTTCGCTTTTAAGAACCTCAAAGGGCAGAAAGGAGATACAGGTGTAGTTGGCGCCAAAGGTGATAAAGGTGAACAGGGACAAACTGGGCCCAAAGGAGATAAAGGCGATGCCGGTGCAAAAATCAAATCAATAGCTTTGACTATCAAAGGTACAATCATTACCGGCACAGCGACTCTGACCGATGACAGCACTGCCTCTATTACCGGTACATATACTCCTGGAGAATAATTAAATTACTACAGATATATGAAAAAGTATATTGGAACAAAACAGATTGAAGCAGAACCTATGACAAGAGGTGATGCGTGGGGAAAACATCTTCTTAGAGAAAAACCGTCAACGGAAAATTTTGATGATGAGGGTTATCATGTCCGTTATGAAGATGGATATGAAAGCTGGAGTCCTAAAGATACGTTTGAAAAGGCGTATAATATTGCCGAAACACCAGTTGACCGTATGCAGATAGAAGCCGAAGAACTCAATGGAAGATATGTAAAGTTGGCCATTTTCATAGATTCAGGGAAAATGGATGAAGTCGTTAATGATATATACAACAAGTGTTTACTGGAAATGCAGTGCTATACTATGTTCGACTATATTCGGCTTCTTGATACTCGCATACAGCGTATGCAAGGATCTGATGGCGCAAAAGTACGAAAGATGAATTTTGGCATGGCTATTATGGCTCTCAAAGCAGGTTATCCAATTCGTAGAAGTGGATGGAACGGGAAAGGATTAATGGTATTCAAACAGGTTCCAGCTCATATAGATAGCGACATTATTCCAAAGATGCAATCTCTTCCGCAATCGGCAAAAGACCTTATTCTGAAAGGTAAGGGATTTATTGACTATACAAGCCAGTGTCTTATCTACAACGAGAACACTGGGCGTGCTGATTCATGGGTTCCGTCTATTAGCGATGTGTTTGCCGATGATTGGGAGATTGTTCAATAGCCTATCTGCCACGTGTAGAAAATGTAACGGGTGCGTTGGATGTCTGTAACGCTGGCGCACCTTGCTAAATAAGTAAATAACATGAAAGTACCAATAGATAATATGACTTTCGCTGAAAGTGAATACCACAGAGGCAATAAGATATGGAATGCTCAAACACTTTATAATTTCGCGAAAGCAAAGGAATACCCTGTACGTGATATGCCATTGTGGAATATAGACCTGACTGTTGAACCATTTGAGTGTAGTCAGCTTCATAGCTTCATCTTTCAATGCAAACGTGTTCGTGATTGTTCTTTAGACCACCCTATTATATTGGATGAAGTAGGACAAATAGCAGACGGATACCATAGATTATGCAAAGCTATCTTGGAAGGTAGGAAAACGATTAAGGCTATCAGGCTGCTGGAAATGCCGGCACCTGATAGAATTGAAGAATAACGCCATGTCAAAAAAGATGATACCCTCTAACATATCCTCATACCATTGCAAGGATTGTGTGCATTCGTATGACCGACATGAGAAGAACTTGAAAGGTGAGTTCTTCATGTGCCGTTGTCCATTTTTCACTTCCAGCCGCTTTCTTAACCGTGACGTATGTGACAAGTTCAAGAAAAAAGTGAGCTAATCTTAAAAACAGAACAATCTTTTTTGTCTTACCCCCCATGTTTTTTCTACCCACTCCAAAAAATAGCTTAAAAACAGAATAGTATGGCAAAACCAAACATTCCAAATCAGAAGAAGAAATATCAGGAACTCAGCAGCCGGATAAACAGATATGTTGCCCTTGTTGAGCAGATATACGATACTCTTAATCTGGAAGCCGCAAAGATTGCATTGAATACTGAATATGATGCCGACATTGGTACTGTCTTCAAGTTTTCTGACTATCCGCAAACCAAGAAGTCTATTGCGGACATTCAAGCTCAGTTCGTAGATGATATTCGGTCTGTTATCTATCGTGGTACTTCTGATGAGTGGAAGAATAGCAATGAGGTACAAGATTTGATGGCTGACAAGGTTCTGAAAGCCTATACCGCCACTATTGATAAAGAAAAGTACAAAGTTCTCTATCAAACCAATTCTGATGCTTTGAAAGCATTTCAGAACCGCAGGGACAGAGGGTTTGATGTATCGGCTAAACTCTGGCAACAGTCCACCGTTTACAAGGAGGAACTGGAAGCCGCCATCTCCTGTGCTATTCAGAAAGGAACAAGTGCCGTTGCCCTAAGCAAGCAAATATCCAAACACCTCCTTGATTTTCCATCGCTCCAAAAAGACTACAAAGAGAAGTACGGAAGTGCAGAACATCTAAAAGATTGTGAATACCGTTCTATCCGGTTGGCTCGGTCTGAAATCAATATGGCTTACCGGACCGCCGAAAATGAGCGTTGGAAGCAAATGGACTTTGTGGTAGGTTATGAAATCAAACGCTCCGGAAGAGAGTTTCCTTGCACTGTATGCGAATCCCTTGCCGGGAAATATCCCAAGGATTTTACTTGGGTTGGTTGGCACCCGAATTGTTATTCCGATGACAGCGAAGTGCTTACAAACAGAGGGTGGAAACTGTTTAAAGATGTATTTGATGATGATTTGATATTGTCATTGAATCCTACTAACAGAACACCTGAGTGGGTAGAGTTTACGGATAGGCAGTGTTACCGATATAATGGTGACATGATACACTTTTTCAATAAATCATTGGACTGTTTGGTCACACCGGAACATAATATGGTTTATTTAAACAAGAATGATGGCAGGATAAAGAACTGCCAAGCTAAAGAGTACACAAAGGGGAAAGGGGCTTTTTATAGAGGATGCGAATATGAGTCGGAAGATGTTGCATTTTATGAGATAGACGACATCAGAATACCATTTGACCTGTTTTGTGAGTTTATGGGGTATTGGCTTTCAGGCGGGAGTACAATGGGAAACGCCGGGGTTGTTATCTCCCAACAAGAAGATGAGCCTGCACGGGACAGAATTGTAAACTGCGTGAAGCGTATCGGATTTGAGCCACATTTAGACAAGCAAAAAGTTGCATTTTATAGTACTCCAATAAGGAATTATCTGAAAATATTCGGCAAGTGTTCCCATAAATTTATACCGTCTGCGATAAAGAATGCATCTGTCAGACAGATCAGAATATTTCTTAATGCCTTTATGCTTTGTGATGGATACAGGCGACCATGCAAATCTTTTGTAGGTAATCATGGAACAGAGTTTAAGTCAGACAAGGATGAAATCCTCTATTTTACCGTATCTGAACGTATGGCAGGGGATTTGTCTGAGCTTATTCTGAAATCCGGGAATCGTCCGTCCTTTTCAGTGAACAAGGCTGGAGTGTCGCACAAAAGCAACGGAAGTATCATAACTTCAAACTACGATTGTTATTCAATCCGTGAATGCTATTCCGTCACGGCGACAGTGTTCCATAAAGAGATTCAGCATTACGATGGGTTTGTATATGACCTTACTTTGGAGAAAAACCATATCATGTATATCCGTCGCAATGGGAAATGCTTTTGGGGGTCTAATTGCAGATGCTATAAAATTCCTATCCTCAAAACAGAAGAAGAATTTTGGGAATGGGACGGACGTAGTGAAGCAAGTACTGAAAGTGTGAACGAAGTGAAAGATGTGCCGGACAGCTTCAAGAAGTGGATAAACGATAATATTCATCGAACTAAAAGCTGGGATAACTCCCCTTATTTCATTCGGGATAATGGGAAGTATATCCGTGAAGATTTCAAGGTAAATGTCTATAACAAGACAGAGAAAGCATTTGTGCGGAAACGTAGGACTAATCTTGCCATGAGCCGTGTGGAATATTACAACCGGACTTATCCAAATATCCTGGAAGTACAGCAGGCTGCTGTAAATGCCTACACACAGGCTGTAGGAGAAACCAACAAAGGAGCCACCAGCCGTGAAATTAATCGCAGGCTTCGCAATGGTACTGACGATGAGTATGTGGATGTGGCAAGTACATTGATAAGTCAGGCTCTTGCCAAACTCCCCAAACATGAAGGTGTTGTATATCGTGGTGAAACCATGAGCATGAAGAAGCTACAGGAACGTTTTCTGGACCGTATCGGTGACGTGGTTTCGGATAAAGGTTTTGTGTCTTCCAGCCTGTATGAAGATACTCCAAGAAAGTTTGTTTCCCATGCCGGAGTACCTAAAAGCCATAAAAGGGTTATCTTTGAAATTCAGAGTAAAAATGGGCGAAATATTAGTAAAATATCGGAATTTAATGGTATCTTTACATTAGAAAACCAACATGAAATTTTGTTCGATAGGCGGACGAAATTCTTGGTTAAAAAACGCAGAATAGAGGAAGATGGTATTTACAGAATTATTTTGATAGAGCAATGAAAAAGCAGAAGAAATACGAAATAATAAGTGAAACTGATAAAGTCGTTACTTTTAAGTATGATGGTGCAGAATGCAGCTATGCAAAAGCTTGCTACTCTTCCATAGATGAAGTTATCAAAGAAATAGATGAAGAAAGGGTAAGAGAAAAGGAAGTAGACAAGCGTATCGCTTCCCAACGTGACACTATGACACCCGAAGAACGTGAGCGTCAGGATGAAGCCGACCGCGTGGTCTTTGAGCGTTGGCAGGATGAAGCTAACACCAATCTCTATTTGACCGGAGTGGTTGATGAAGATGAAGACCCGGATTTCAACCCGTTCAGAAAAAAACAATGATTAGCCTTTGATTTTATCGTAAAAAAATTACGGAACTATCAAAATAATACGTATCTTTGCTATTGAATCAAGTTAAAATCAATATGCTAACAAAATTTGCAGTAACAAATTATAGAGGATTTGCCAATCGTATTGAGTGGGATTTATCCAATCCTGCCAATTATGAGTTTAACAGATCTGTGATTAAAGATGGTGTCATAAAGAATGGTATCATATATGGTCCAAATGGATCAGGCAAGACGAATTTTAGTTTGGCTATATTCGATATAGAGAATCATTTATCTCCGAAATGGAAGAAAATAGATTACTATGTGAATTTCATTTATGCAGGTAACAATGATGGAGTCGTCAAATTTGAATACACATTCAAATTTGACAATGACACAATAGATTACATATATGCCAAGAATGCTGCCGGAGTACTGGTAGAGGAAAGCTTTTTTGTAAATAGGATGAACATTTTTGAACGGAAGAATAATTTATTTCGTATTGACAAGCAACAGTTCCCTATGGACGAAAGTATAGAAAAGAACTTTCAGAGCAATGCCAACAATGTGTCTGTAATCAACTTCCTGCTTACATCTTATCCACTCAATTCAGAACATTATCTGATCAAACTCAACAGGTTTGTCAACTCCATGCTTTGGTTCAGGAATCTTGATGTCCGTGAATTTATTGGACTTGAAACAAATATAATAATGTTGGATGAGTTTATCATCACAAACAATCTACTTGATGATTTCTCCGATTTTTTACATAAAGTAAGCGGTCAGACTTTCCAGTTTATTGCACATAATATTACGGATAAGCAGATTCTTTGCCAAATAGATAAAAATGAAGTTCCATTTAGACTAGTAGCATCAACAGGTACACAGTCGTTACAATTATTGTATTTTTGGCTGAAACGTATGGATGAAGCCTCGTTTGTCTTTATAGATGAGTTTGATGCTTTCTATCATTTTCGCTTAGCTTTTGAGGTGTGCAGGCGGTTGTTTGCATTGGATTGTCAGATTTTCACATCGTCACATAACACATATTTGATGACGAATGACTTATTACGTCCAGACTGCAATTTTATACTAAACAATAACAAAATTAAGTGTTTGGCTGATTGTACGGACAAAGAATTGCGTTTTGGTCATAACATCGAAAAAATTTATCGCGCAGGAGCTTTTTATGATGAATAAGGAAAAAACGCTTTTTATCTTTGAGGGAGTTAAAACAGAAAGTAAACTCATAGAGAAATTAGAGCATAATTTCTTGGGCAAAACGAATTCCATAAAATGTGTATTTGATGCCGAGATATACCAATTATATCGTGCCATAAAAGAAGAAAAAGAGTTTTCAATAGATATAGTTTCCTTATTAAAAGAACGTACAGCAGAGAACGCTAAAATTCTAGAAAATTACACTCGAGACAGTTTTGCCTATATATATTTGTTTTTTGACTATGATGCTCATTCTACGTTGGCAGATGACAATAAAATAAAAGAAATGCTTTCTCTCTTCAATGACGAAACTGAAGAAGGAATGCTTTACATCAGTTATCCAATGGTGGAAGCCATACGACATTTCAAGGATTTAGAAAGCTTTAAGTCTTTGACAGTAAAATGCAAACGTAAGAATTGTCCATATAAAGAAGAATGTCATAACAAGGAAGAATGCTTGAAAGAACCTCATTACAAAAGTGTCGCTGCATCAGATAGCAGACCACAATTATCAAATGTAAATTCATATACAAAAACAGTTTGGCAAGAACTGATTACTGCCCATTTATGCAAAGCTAATGCTCTTGTCAATGATGCTTTTACTATGCCTACTTCTTTGATATCGCAGGAAGCTATCTTTTCAAAACAATTAGAAAAACACATTTGTCATAAATGCCCCGAAGTTGCAGTATTAAGCGCATTTCCTCTTTATGTACTGGATTATTTTGGATGCGAAAGAACCATCACGAAGTTAAACTCTTAATCAAAAATTTTGTTCTAATCTTTCAATCATTTTACTTATGATGAAGCAAAACGCTTATTCAGGATTTTGGGTTAGGATCATTTATTGAATATCCCTAAAGGACTTGGACACGATGTAGCTTTTAAGGCTTAACATTTAAATCAACGCTTCTAATTAATATTAATATTGGAGGCGTTTTTTTTACTTCGCTTCGTATTACGTTTTTTCACTTGTTATAACGATATCTCATAGAAATTCAGTATATTTGTTACTATATCATCATGCACCGAATAGATGATACGATGTTCAGAATTAATCCGCCGCGACCAATATCCGGCTAATTCATATTTTAATGGCTCCGGCTTGCCGATTCCTGTATATGGGTACTCCGCGATATCTTTCAGCAAATCGGTTATCTTTTTCATGATAGCCTTATTACCTGATTTCTTCCAATATTCACGGTCTTTTTCCGCCTGTTCAAGGAAGATTTAAAACCAATCATGTCCACTTCAAAAATAATATTCGATGCAGCAGTTTCCGAATTAGAAAACTTTGGCACAACATCTTGACGGACTATTTTCCCAATCTCATCAGCCAAATCACCTGCTATTTGTTTGCAAATCTCGAAGTTTTTTACGAATATTGTATATTAATCATATATCATCATTTTATCCCATAAAATCCATAACAAACAATTTAATTAACTGCCGCTAAGTTAAAGACTCAGTGGTGTCTAAAAAACCTTGGTGATAGCTTGGCATTTCCTGCCATATAACCAGCGAACATACTAAAAAGATACACTAATTATCATAAAAAAGCGATTAATTTATTTGAATATCAAATAAATTAGTATATTTGCATATGAATAGCGTATGGAGATGTACGCCACGTTGTGACCCGTTTCATTATAGCACAACAGGACATGAAAGCTCATTGCTCTAAGAGTGTTTTTAAGTTCTACGGAAATAGTCTGCTGGCATACATTTACCGTGCAGACTATTTTATCTAATAACTTAAAATTCATTCTACAATGGACAGAAGACAACAAGTTTTTGTAAAGTTGAAACTTAAAGCGAAGGCGTTAGGGTTCAACTCAAAGGAATTAAAGGGTATCGCCGCCAAGATTGCCGATAACCTTGAATCCCAAGAAGATGCCTCCGAAGAGGATGTAAACGCAGAGATTGACGAAAAGATCGAAGCGGTTCTCCCCTACCTCACTTTCGGCCAGTCGCAAGCCAACCGTCTGCTTGACGAATGGAAGAAAAACCACCCCGAAGCGGAACCGGACGATGAACCGAATGACAACTTTCCGGATGATACTCCGAAACCAGCTTCAAAGAAGAAACCCCAAGACAAAGAGGAAAACAAGGACGAAGAGCCTGCATGGTTCAAAGCTTACAGAGAACAACAGGATGCCCGATTTGCTGCATTGGAGGGAGAGAAGACCAGCTCCTTGCGCAAAAGCAAACTTGAAAGTCTCTTGAAAGATACAGGCACATTCGGCAACCGCACATTAAAAAGCTTCTCTAAAATGAATTTTGAGAATGACGAGGAGTTCGAACAGTTTCTATCTGAAGTCGAAGAGGATTTAAAGGCTTACAACCAGGAACGTGCCGATGCCGGCCTCTCCACATTGGGAACGCCGCCTGCGGCAGGAACAGGAAAGCCTGATAAAGAAATTGAATTATTAACGGATGCAGAAATTGACAGTATTGTCAATAACTTCTAACCGCATCAAAAAAAGTAAAGGACAATGCCAGGAACAGTAAATTTGTCAAACGAGCTTGAATCGTTTGAGACCAGAATGGATTCAGTGGTTATCCGTCGCAAAGGTGGAAGAATTATCGGTGGCCGCTCTCTGAACATGGAAGGCTTCAATGAAAAATATGTAAAAGCCGGACATATTATCATCCACAGTACAAATGATGAATATGACTACAAGCCCATGCCCGTGTCAGATAATGCGTATTCCTCACTTCCTGAGAATTACGAATATGCTGGAATATGGGTGCGCACGACACCTGCAAGTGATGCAAGAGGAGCCATCCAATATGACGGAGAGATCAACGACAAGGCCCTGCCCTACCCTATTGACAGTATCAAAGCTGCCTTGAAGACCGCACTGCCTTCATTATATTTCATGCACGATTAAAAATAAAGGAGGAAAAATAAAATGATTGCATCACAATTTGCAGATTTATCCAAGCGTATTTTCCCGAAGTTACAGAATATCGTGGAAAAAGAGAGAGGCGAGCGCAATGGTGCAAAAAAACGCACTTACTTGCATAAGACCATGTTACGTAAAGTATATTCCGCTGACCAGAAATGGACCAGCGCATCTATCGATACCACATACGTAAGAGCGGACACCGTTTCCATGAACTCTCCGCTTCCCATCAAGAAGCGTGATTCACTGGCCCATGCCAGCGGCACACTGCCCAAACAGGGTATCTCCCGTGTAATGGAAGAATCCGACATCAATACCATCAACATCATGAAGGCCCAGGGTGCAAAATGGACACAAATAGCATCCAAACTGACGGAAGACCCTTTGTTCTGCTCCATCGGGCTGGACGAATCCAATGAGGCGAATTTTCTGACAGCCTTATGCGAGGGGGTTGTAGCGGTTGAGGATCTGACCAATGTCGGAACAGCACTGCGTGTCAATTTCGGTTACCTGCCGAAAAACGGATTTGGTGTGACCACTCCCGGCGAGATAACCTTGGATGACATAGAACGTGTGCTCGCCGCAGCTGACGGAGACGGCAATTCCATATCAGTCATCTGTATCGCCCTGTCAACCTACAAAAAACTGCGCCAGACACAAGGAGCCAAAGAACTCGCCGCCACATACAGAGGGCAGATTTTCGACAGTGATACCTCGCTGCCCACTCCTACCTCATCATTGTTTGACGAGGCTTTCGCCGACCAATATAACGGTGTCAGATTCCTGAAGATTGACCGTTCGATCATTTATGAGAAAAACGGTGTACGCAAGGCTTACAAACCGTGGAACGCAAACCGCTTGGTTTATCTGACTACCGAAAATGTCGGCAGTTTGGTCTGGGGGACATTAGCAGAAAAGACAAGCCCGGTGGAAGGAGTGGTTTATACCACAGTTGATGAGATGAAACTTATCAGCCGTTTCAGAACCGCTAACCCTTTGGTGGAAACTACCGCTGGACAGATGCTTGCGCTTACCGTGATTGAAGGAGTAGACCAGATTTATTATCAGGATATCACCGATGCACAAACTGTTGACGCAGAAAAGGAGGCCCAAGATTCAACAGATGTGAAAGTCACCATCTGGGGACATACCTACAAAAAAACGGAGTTCGTTCAGGAGCTTAACAAGATAACCGGTGGCAAGCTGACTGCGAAATCTGCCGATGAAAAGATCATCGCCCGTGTCAACGAACTGAACGATGAAGATGAAGCCACTTTAAAAGCCACAGTGGAATCACACAAGTCTGAATAATGTATGAAAACTGTCCTGCAAGCATTGAAAGATGAAGTCCACTACAAATTAAGTAGTGGCTTCTTTGAAAACCGTTTGCTTGAAAGAAGTCTGGACGGAAATGAAATATGCACCATCGACATTCTTAAAAGCAAACCGTTCAAAGGTGCTGTGGCCGACTGTCTCATGAGCCTGATTCAGATGCCCAACTTTACAGAAGGAGATGTTTCCTTAAGTCTATCTGACAAGGATAATATACTGACGTTAGCCAACGGCATCTATAATTCAATAGGCGAAACAGAAAAAAACATTGGTGAACCGATAGTCTATATAGGAAAATAATCATGATACTTGATGATAGACCACATAAGCTGCAATATCTTATTACCACTCCCGGTTACGAAGACAAGAACGGCGATTACCACCAGGGTGAAAGCCGATGGGAAGGTGATATCCCATGCCGGAATGTTCCGGCCGGAAAAGCTGAACAAAAGCAATTTGAGGACGGAGCAGTCCGTACCTATTCAGCCACGATACGTCTTGATGCTGAATGCCGGGAATTTACTGTTGGAGATCATGTGAAGTTATTCCTGTCAGGAGATATCGTTAGAGAATGTGAGGTCAAAGGGTTTCATCGTTATCAACTATATGCGAAACTATGGGTATAAAAATGACGACACCTGCAAGTCGGATAGACACCCTTATCAATAAGGAAAAAGAACGTGTTGAAATGTTAACTGTCCGCGCCCTCTCCTACCTTGGAGAATTGTGTGTGATCGAAGCAAGGAACAGACCGCAGGAGATAAGCTGGTATGACCGGTCAGGAAACTTACGCAGTTCGATTGGCTATGCCATTATCCACAACGGAAAAATACTTGAATACTCAGATTTCACACAAGTACGACAAGGTAATGAGGGAGTCAGGAAAGGCAAGGCACTTATTGAGGAATTGTCTAAAAAATTCGCGAATGGCTACGCACTTGTTGTAGTAGCCGGAATGAACTATGCTGAATTTGTGGAAGCAATGGAAAATAAGAATGTACTTGCATCCGCCGAACTGTTTGCAAGAAAGGAACTACCGGGAATGATGAGTAAACTGAAAAAGCAACTTGCATCATGATGAAGTCTGATATTGAAATCAAAGATGATATTTACAAACACATCAAAGGTTCCCTTTTGGAAAAAGTCGTGAACGGAAAACTTTGCAAGGCATCAAAAAGACCATCCAACTCTGACAGGGAGGATATAGTCATATCAATCCTTGAAAATGGAAGCGGACAGATACAGGAAGCTTTCGTGAATGTGAACATTTATGTAAAGGACAATATCCGTAATGGCGAGGCGGAAATGAATGATGCACGCTGTAGAGAACTTTGCAAAGTCGCTATCCAAGTATTGGAAACAGGGCATGGAGAAAGCTACCGCTTCACGCTGAATAAACAAAGGGTGCTTGAAGTGAACGGAAAGAACGAGCACTTCATTAACAATAAACTATTATATTCATTCAATAACGAATAAGATCATGGAATTATCTTGGGGAAAATGTACTATCAAAATTGGAAAGCTGCAAAGCAGCGGAGAAGCTCCTTCATCTTGGATTGATATACCGACACCTGTCGAGAACTCTACAAAATTGACACCTACAAAAGGTGCGAAGAAAGAGGCCAAGATTGAAGGTGGAGAAAACGAGGCTGTCAAGTATGCGGCAAACACCTATACGTTTGAGTTTGAAATCCGGGCTGGCAAAGGCCGTAGAAAACCGGTGGAAGATACAGATGGTGTGATTACAGGTGAATACGCTGTCAAGCTCCAGCCTGAAGACAAAACTGTTGAAGGTATCATAATCGACAGAAGCGTGTTGTCCTTGGAGGATACATACGACACAGATAATGGCACCAAGTGGAAATATACCGCTGACGTATTGAAACCTAAGACCGGCAATCAGGTAAAATTCGAAGTCGTAAATTTTAATGGTGCCGGCAGCCTTCGAGTGATCATCACAGATGATGGCGGAGCCGGCATGTGGAAATTATCTACAGAAACGGACTGGCATCATAGCGGTACTTCAATTACCACAAAAGCCGGTCTTGTGACAATCATATATAAAGATATCGAAGGAAAAACACTGCCTACACAGACATCCGCTACTGTTAAAGATGGGGAAACAGTTGAAGTAAACGCGGTGTACACTTCTGCCGGATGATAATTTTCCATTCAGAGAACAGGCAAACGGAAAGACGTCCTTTACAGGTTGGAGGATAAACCTGCATCAAATTTATGATTTATGAATGACAAAGAGCGAAATATTGAGATGGATGTGGCCGACGCCATCATGGAAAGACCTGCCGGCTTTACCGTTGGCAAGCGGTCTTTCTTTATCCATCCCGTCACACTCGGCAAAATGTATCTTTTGGCCAGATTATTTGATTCCCTCGAAATAAGCAAACAGGTTGTTTCCACCAATCCTTATATGGAAGCCATAAGGATCTGCAAAACGAAACGTGATATTGTCTGCCGCATACTCTCCTACTCCACGTTCAACCGGAAGAACGATTTGTTCGACAATAGCAAGGTGGATAAGCGTACAAAATTGTTTTCCCGAACACTCTCTGAGGAGGAACTTGCTACCATACTGGTTCTCATTCTTACAAGTGATAATATGGATACCTTCCTGCGGCATTTCGGAATAGACAAAGAAAATACGGAAAGAAAACGGATAGCCAAAGTAAAAAAGAACAATAGCAGTATCTCATTCGGAGGCAACAGCACCTACGGAACAATGATAGACTTTGCCTGCCAAAGATACGGATGGACTTTTGATTATGTGGTATGGGGCATCAGCTATATCAATCTAAGGATGTTAATGGCTGATGCCATCACGACTGTATATCTGTCCTCTGACGAAATGAAACAACTCGGAATATCTGGTTCAGAAGAAATAATCGATGCCGGGAATCCAAAGAACAGGGAACGTATCAAAGCCCTGCTTGAGGAATGAATCGGAAAAACAGAACAATATTTTCATAATCAGTCAAAAAAATTACGGGGTCTATAATTTTATAACAAGAAAAATAGAACAAATGTCATGTCAATGCACATGATACCCATCAAATCGAAAAGACTATGGCTGGATTGCATTTTGATATAACTGGGGATAACTCCAACTTTTTACGCAAGCTAGAAGAAGCACGCAACGGAGTACGCAACACATCAAGACAAATTGAAGAAAGCGGGCTGAGTATTGAGAAGATATTTGGAAGACTGACCACGGCCGCAGCCACTTTCGGAATCAGTCTTGGAGCGCAGCAGCTCATCAGTGACATAGCTCGTGTACGCGGCGAGTTCCAGCAGCTTGAAGTGGCATTCCAGACAATGCTTGGAAACAAGGAACAGGCGGACACACTAATGTCCCAACTGGTACGTACCGCCGCCATCACTCCATTTAACCTTCAGGATGTAGCCAATGGTGCGAAACAACTGTTAGCCTATGGTACGGAGGCTAAAGATGTGAATGATACGCTTGTCCGGCTTGGGGATATCGCGGCAGGACTATCCATCCCTTTGAACGATCTGGTCTGGCTGTATGGTACCACCATGACACAAGAAAGGCTCTTCACACAGGACCTACGTCAGTTTATGGGACGTGGAATTCCATTGGCCGATGAACTTGCCAAACAATTCGGAGTAACCAAAGACAAGGTAGGCGAACTTGTGACAGCAGGAAAAGTAGGATTCCCCGAAGTGCAGAAGGCCATTGAATCCATGACCAATGAAGGCGGCAAATTCGGCGGTCTGATGGAAGCACAATCCAAAACCATTACCGGACAAATAAGCAATATCGAAGATGCAATTGACACCATGTTCAATAAAATCGGAAAGCAAAACGAGGGTGTCATCAACAAGACCTTGTCCGGCATGTCTTACCTGGTGGAGAACTATGAGAAGGTAGGTCGGTTATTGACCGGACTTGTTGCTACATACGGTTCATACAGGGTTGCAGTCATGACCGTAACAGCCATTCAGTCGCTTCAAACCTCCGGCATAGCTGCCCAGACTGTAGCGGAACGTGCCCACTACGGATGGCTGGTCTTGCAGACAACAGCACAAAAAGCGTTGAACGCTGTCATGCTTACTAATCCGTATGTGTTATTGGCAACGGCAGTTGTAGGGCTTGGAGCTGCCATGTGGGCATTATCCGACAGCACAACATCTGCTGAACGTGCTTTGGACTCGTATAACAAGAAAATAGAAAAACTAGACACGGACGAAGAAGATCGGAAACGTACTTTGGAAGGTCTTGTTAGCACCATTAATAGCGAGGTGGAAGCCGAGACCACTAAACTTAAAGCCTTAAAAGACATTGAGAAACTATATCCTGTACTTTTTAAGAAGTATGTCGATGAGAAAGGTCATATACATGACTTGACTGGGTTTTGGAAGGCATATAATGAAGAGGTTTCAAAATCCAGAACACAGTCAAAACAGGCTATAGTCGAATCTTTGGAACAACAAATAAAAAGTGCAGAATGGGCTTATAATCTGGCAAGGAAAGAGAACAACCGTTCCGAAATGAAGGTTCAGGCACAGCGTATCGAAGACCTGAAGAATGAATTGGTAAACGCAAGAAAAGATGTCTTGTCAGAAATCAATACCCAATTGGAAGTTGAGAACAGACAGGAAACACAAGAAACTACATATCAAGAGGATTTGGCAAATGCTAAAGTCGAATGGGAGAAAGCGAAAAAAGGGTATGAGGCCTTAATCAAAGATCAGACGGCTACATCGAAACAGGTGAAAGAAGCCAAAGATAAGATGGAGGCATCCGAAAAGACATACAAGGAGCTGGGCGGAGTAACCGGAAGCGCACTGACCAGACAGGAAAATCTAGCAAAAAAGCAAAAAGAAAATCAGGAAAAGCTAGACGGGCAACTTCTTTCACTTCACCGTCAGAACCAACAGGATGAAATCAACCTGATGGGAGAAGGCACGGAAAAGAAGTTGAAACAGATTGACCTTGATTATCAGAAACAGATTGATGCGATAAGAAAACAGGAGGAAGAATGGAGCAAAGCCGGTAACGGTAAGCTGACCGA